>Ga0209369_1000099_pt1 | contig 193088 bp, 202 predicted proteins | sample EBPBio142010_DNA_FD_185865 | JGI IMG/M metagenome (GOLD analysis project Ga0209369, IMG submission 185865) | Wastewater treatment Type I Accumulibacter community from EBPR Bioreactor in Madison, WI, USA - Reactor 1_10/4/2010_ DNA (SPAdes)... | ecosystem: Engineered > Bioreactor > EBPR >... | reverse complement strand
AACAGACCTGGGCCTTCTGGGGCGTCTTCGTCATCGCCCTGATCCTGGGCGTGACCCTGATCATCCCGATCGGCGGGGCCGATATGCCGGTCGTGGTCTCGATGCTGAACAGCTATTCCGGCTGGGCCGCGGCGGCTCTGGGCTTCACGCTGGAGAACATCGCCCTGATCATCACCGGGGCCCTGGTCGGCTCGTCCGGCGCCATCCTCAGCTACATCATGTGCAAGGGGATGAACCGCTCCTTCTTCAGCGTCATCCTGGGCGGCTTCGGCGGCGATGTGGCCACCGGCCCAGGCGGCGCGGTCGAGACGCGCCCCGTCAAGCAGGGCTCGGCCGACGACGCCGCCTTCATCATGAAAAACGCCTCCAAGGTCATCATCGTGCCCGGCTACGGCATGGCGGTGGCCCAGGCCCAGCACGCCCTTCGTGAAATGGCCGACAAGCTGAAGGAAGAGGGGGTCGAGGTGAAATACGCCATCCACCCCGTGGCCGGCCGGATGCCGGGCCATATGAACGTCCTCCTGGCCGAGGCGAACGTGCCCTATGACGAGGTGTTCGAGCTTGAGGACATCAACTCCGAATTCTCATCGGCCGACGTCGCCTTCGTCATCGGGGCCAATGACGTCACCAACCCCGCCGCCAAGACCGACCCGACCAGCGCCATCTACGGCATGCCCATCCTCGACGTGGAAAAGGCCGGCACCGTCCTGTTCGTCAAACGCGGCATGGCCGCCGGCTATGCGGGCGTCGAGAACGAGCTGTTCTTCCGCGACAACACCATGATGCTGTTCGCCGACGCCAAGAAGATGGTCGAGGGGATCGTGAAGGGGCTGTGATCATGCTCAAAAAGATCGGCCAAGCGGTCATGCTCGCTGGCGTCGGGAGCCTTGGAGCCGTGTTCCTGTCGGTCGTGGCGCTTGGCGGCTGGCCCGACTGGCTCGAACCGATTCAGGCTCGGTTGGAAATCGGTAGCCGGCTGTTCGGGCCGCTATGGTTTCCGGTTCTTATTGCTTTGAGCTTAGCCCCCGGAGCTGCGATTTGGTATATTGGTGACCGACTAGAGACCCGCTGACCGAAGTTAGAAATCCTTCTTAGTCAAGCCGCCGCGCTCTCAGCCTTCAGCGCCCCCGCCGCCGCCATGTCGGCATACAGCGCCTCCGGGCTCCAGTCGTAGCCGTTGGGCCAGGTGAGGGCCCCGAACTCCAGGAAGACGCGGGCGAAATAGGCCGGATCCTTAAATGGCTGGGTCAAGGCCCCGCCTCTCCGGGCCAAACCCGAGAAATCCCACTCTCCCGCCTGCCCGTCGGTGAACCACAGCTTCAGGCGGTAATCGCCCAGCCGCTCCAGCTTTCGGACATGAACGATGTCAGTTGTCATTGTCGGCATCCGGCCCCGGGATTCGTTCAGGCGTCTCGTCATTTCGCACCGCGTTCCAAGCGGCATTGAGTTCGCGATTGTACATCAAGATCCAACGCTGGACGACCCGGCGCTGCCGGGCGCCGATCCGACCGGCGGTCATCTCGCCCGTTTCGATGTCGAACTTGGCTTCCTTGCCGTCATGATAGGCATGAATATGCGCCGGCGCGTGATCGTTGAAGAACATACGGATCGCGATGCCGTAGAAGAAGGCGATGGTTGGCATATACCTTCCTACCACCAAGCGTCCGCACCCGCGATGCGGGCGCCCAGTCGTTCATCTTTCAGCGCCGCCCTAACGCGCTTCTCCGAACCGAAGCAAAAAGCCCAAGGCAGACGAAATGACCGCACCTCGACCGCTTCTTGTGCTCTCGCTGTTGGCGATCTGCCTGGCGGTCGCCGCCTGTCGTCAGGCTGACCCTGCGGGAGAGTCCCACCAGGAGACACCCTCGGCACAGGCCGATCTGGGTCCGGGAGCCTCTGAGCGCGTCGAGGTGCCCAAGGTCGAGCGCGAAGGCGTCTGGCAACCTGGTCCCAATGGAACGCAGATTCCACTCTGGCCCGAAAACGTGCCGCTCACCCAGCCCGACAGCGGCGACCGCCCCGAGGCGACCGGCAACGGCTCGACGCTTATCGGCGGCCGGATGTGGCATTGGGCCACCTATGTCACCCGCCCGACCCTGACGATCTATCGGCCCGTGGGGCGGAATACTGGCGCTGCGATGCTGGTCATACCCGGCGGCGGCTTTCACGCGGTGGCGATGGATCTGGAGGGGACGGAAATCTGCGACTGGGTCGTCCAGCAAGGCATGACCTGCGCCGTGCTGAAATACCGAACGCCTCAGGTCTGGCCGCGCACGAACGGACGACAGCAGCGACCGGAGGTTCTGCTGGGCCTGGAGGACGCCCAGCGCGCCATGAGCCTGTTGCGACAGCAGGCGGAAAGCTATGGCATCGACCCGAACAAGGTCGGGGTCATCGGCTTTTCCGCCGGGGCCTATCTGGTGACCAACATCAGCAATACCGACGCCCGCACCTATCGGTCGACCGATGCGGCGGATCGACAGCCGTCGCGGCCCGACTTCGCCATCGTCGCCTATACGGCCCGCATCCTGGACAGCGGGGCAGGGCGCAATGACCTGGACCTGGCCCCCTGGGTCACCATCAGCCCCGACGCCCCGCCGACGCTGATCCTCCACGCCATGGACGATGCCGTCGACGACGTGCGCCATCCCATGGCCTATGCCTTGGCGCTGAGTGACGCTGGCGTGCCGGTCGACTTGCGGTTCTACGCCGGCGGAGGCCACGCCTTTGGGATGCGCCCGACCACCGATCCGATCACGCGCGAGTGGCCCGGCCAGGTCGAGCAATGGTTGCGCTCGAGAGGGATCCTGTGATGGTGGGGGCCGTGTCGTCGAAGGCCTTGAACCGACCCGACCAGGGGCGGTTCGCCGGCAGCAAACACGGCACGACGTCGCGACGCCGGCGCGAGAAACTGTTACAGCGCGTCGGCCCTGAGAGAACGCCTTGGGCGTTCAGCCGTTCTGCCTTGGGATAGCTCTGGAGTTGCTCATGCGCCTGTCCGCCACAGTCCTTGTCGCCGCCGCCGCAACGCTGGCCGCCGCCTGCCAACCGCAAGGGGAGGAGGGCGACGTGGCCCAGGCGCCGGCCCCGCCGGCCGCTGCGAGGGAAACCACCGAACCGCCCTTCGACCTTTTGCGCGCCGAGGGCGCCCAGGTGGCCTGGATCGAGGCCCAGGTCGGCCCGGCCCGCACAGTCGTGGCGGGCGAGCGCGAGTACGATATCGGCGGCTGCACCGTGCGGATGAACGCCGAGGATGGCGTTGTCGTCGGCTATGCCGTGCCGATGAGCCCGGCCTGCTCAAGCCTGGCCATGCCGGTGCTGGCCCACTACGGCCTGCCCGAGACCGTGGAGCTGACGTTCGGCCAGTTCGCGCAAGCCCGAACCGACCCCGTCTTCCGGGCCGACTGCCTGCACCTGTGCGGCAATGCGGCCGACCCCTGGGTCTATTTGGAGAGCGCCGGCCCGCGCGTCACACCGGGCATTCGCGCGGCGGCCCCGATGGTCGATGCGGCCCTGATCGACGCCTCGTTCGACCTGCGCGACCGGATGCGGGCCGCGCGCGGCGACGACTATGTCATCAACGCCCGCTTCAACTGTGACGAGGACTGGTCCGCCGCCGCCCGTGAAACCCTGGCGCCGTTCCGGATCCAGCAGATCGAGGTCGGCTATGCGCCGATCATGCGCTGCGAATAGGGAGCGATCCGGGCAAGGTCCGAGGGAAGGATGCCCGCTGGGCGGCGGCTAGGCCGAGCAGGCGCCGGCGCCGGAGCCTCTCTCACCGCCCGGCCTGGCGCCCACCTTCGGCCATGAGCCCTCCTCGGCGCCGCCCCCGCTTCCTTGCTGCGCGGCCAGACGCTAGGCTTCGCCCATGGCTGAGCCGAGACCTCCTGATCGCCCCCTGTTCCTGATCACCGGGGCCTCGTCCGGGATCGGGGCGGCCTTCGCCCGGGCCTGGGCAGCGCGGGGGTGTGATCTGGTGCTGGTCGCCCGGCGCGAGGACCGTCTGCGTCAGTTGGCCCGCGAACTGGAAACGGCGTTCGGTGTTGACTGCCGGATTGTCCCAGCCGACCTCTCGCGCGACGGCATCGAGACCGAGGTTCTGGCCAAGGCGCGTTTGGGGGGCCGCAAGATCGCCGGCCTGGTCAATGCCGCCGGCTATTCCATTCCGCAGAGTTTCGCCGCCGTGCCCTGGCAGGCCCAGCGCGACTTTCTGATGACGCTGGTGGTGTCCGCCTGCGGCCTGGCCCACGGCGCGGTTCAGGACATGGTGGAGCTGGGCGGCGGGCGGATCATCAATGTCGCGTCGCTGGCCGGGTTTTCACCGGGCGTGGCGGGGCACAGCCTCTATCCGGGGGCCAAGAGCCTCTCGATCAAGTTCGCCCAGGCGCTGGACGCCGGCCTGATTCCGTATTTGCCGCAAGGTCTGGTTCGCCGGCGCCGTCATGAAGCATGCCGTGTCGCCGCGAATTTGGCGGTGGCGTGGCCGTCGCAGCGGCGCTAAGGCGCCGACATGAGCCACGCCAGCGCCGCCCAGCCCCGGTTTCTCGCCCTCGATGCGCTTCGCGGCGTGCTGGCGCTGTTCGTGGTGCTGTTTCACCTGCCGGTGGCCAGCCATCTGCGCGACCTGCCGCTGGTCATGCACGGCTATCTGGTGGTCGACTATTTCTTCGTGCTGTCGGGGTTCGTGATCGCCCACTCCTATGGACGGCGGATCGAGACGGGGGCGCAGGGGCGCGATTTCCTGATCAAGCGGGTGGCGCGGGTCTGGCCGCTGCACGCGGTGATGCTGGGGGCCTTCGTGCTGCTGGAGGTGGTGCGCGCCGTCACCCATTTCGACAGCGTCCCGGCCTTCACCGGCGACCGGGCGCCAGGCGGCATCCTCACCAATCTCTTGATGATTCAGGCCCTGGGCACCGAAGACAGCCAGACCTGGAACGGCCCGGCCTGGGCGGTCTCGGCCGAGATGCTGTGCTATGTCGTCTTCGCCGGCCTGATCCTGTGGGCGCGGCGCTGGGCGACCCTTCTGGCGGTGGTCATCGCCGGCTTCGGCCTGGTCATACTGATCGCCTATGCGCCGTCCGAGCCCTGGGCCGCCTGGATGAATACAACCTGGCGAACCGGCTGGGCGCGGGCGCTGTACGGCTTCTTCCTGGGCGCGATCATCTATCGGCTGTGGTCGTGGCGGCCCGCGCCGGGCTCAGGCTGGCTGGAAGCCGGGCTGATCGCGGCGGCGCTGGTCTTCGTCTGGTTCGCCATCGGGCCGTGGACGGTGCTGGCCAGCCTGGCCTTTGCGCCGGTGGTCTGGGTGCTGGCCGGGGATCGCGGCCCGGTGGCCAGGGCCCTGTGCCGCCCGGCCCTGATCAAGCTGGGCGACGTCTCCTACGGCGTCTATCTGATCCATATGTTCCTCATCACCCTGATGGTGATTGCGGCGCGCAAGCTGGACCTGATGCACGACCGGCGCATCGACCTGGGATCTGTGTGGCTGAACGATCTTCTGATGCTGGCCTTCCTGGCCACGTCCATCGGCCTGGCCATGCTGAGCTATCGCTATATCGAAATGCCCGCCCGCGATGCGGTTTCGGCCTGGCTGAAGCGGCGGGCGACCTAGTTTCCGCTCCGCTCATCCCCGCGAAAGCGGGGGCCCAGTGTTTTGGGTGACGACGCCGCTGGAGTGATGCGAAGCTCTCGACCCTGAGGCGCTTTCGCCAATCTGGACAGATCTGGATCCCCGCTTTCGCGGGGATGAGCGGCTGAAAGGGGTGCTTTGATCTCGGCAATGAAGCTAATCTGCTCCATGGCCTCCGAACCCAAGACCCGACCGACCGACGCCTCAGTCGCCGATTTCATCGCCGCCGTTGAAAATCCCGTGCGCCGGGCCGACGCCGAGGTGGTCTGCGCGATGCTGCAGGAGGTGACGGGCGAACAGCCGGTGATGTGGGGGCCCTCGATCATCGGCTTCGGCAGCTACCGGGGCCCAACCGGCGACTGGCTGATCGCCGGCTTCTCGCCGCGCAAGGCCCAGACCGTGCTCTATATCGTCGGCTTCAAGGACCAGGAGGCCCTGCTGGCCCGCCTGGGCAAACATTCGGTCAGCGTGGCGTGCCTGTACATCAACACGCTGGCCGATGTGGACCTGGGCGTGCTGCGCCAGATCGCCGAGGCCAGCGTCGCCGACACCCGCGCCCGCTATCCGGTGACCTGAGCTCAGGCCGCCGCCGCGTAGGCCGGCTCGGCGCCGCCCCAGCTGCGGGCCTCCATCCACAGATCGTCTTCGTCGGCGTAGCGGCCCGCCTTGGAAGCCGGCAGGACATCGACGATCTGTTCCTCGATCGGGTCCCAGACCACGCACAGGTCCCGGTCCGGCCCATCGCAGGGCGTGACCACCAGGCCGTCGAGCCGGCGAACCGTGCGGCGACCGCGCGAGACCAGCGAACGCAGCAGCGAATGGGAGGAAGCTTGGGCCATGTCGATCTCTCCTTGGCGATCCGTGAGAACAGATATAGAAAGGCGATGCGACAAAATCGGACGTTATAAATGCGACACGACAAGGCGGCGATCGTTCTGGACCTGGCCCGGCGCATGGCCGCCTCGGCCGAAGGCCTGACGCTGGATGAGATGGCCCGCGATCTGGAGGTCGGGCGACGCACGGCCGAGCGGCTGCGCGACGCGGTGCTATATCTGTTTCCCCAGGCCGAGGAGGTGTCCGATCCGCCGACCAAGCGCTGGCGCATCCGCGACGGCCTGTCGGCCTTTCAGCAGGCCCCGACCACGACGGAGCTTTTGGAATTGTCCAAGGCGGCCGAGGCCCTGCGCCGCCAGGGCGAGGGCGGGCGGGCCTCGGCGCTGGAGACGCTGGAGCTGAAGATCCGTGCGGCCATGCGCTCAACCGCCCTGAACCGGATCGCACCGGACCTTGAGGCCCTGGTCCGGGCCGAGACCATCGCGGTCCAGGCCGGTCCGCGCCCGTTCGAAGATGAGGCGACCCTGGCGGCGATCCGCCACGCCATCATGGCCGGTGCGGCGATCAGCTTTATCTATAATCGCGGGTCCCGGCCCGGCGAGCGCCGCGAGGTGGCGCCGTGCGGTCTGATGTTCGGGCGCGCCAACTATCTGGTCGCGGCCGAAATCGGCTCGGACCAGCCCAAAACCTTCCGCCTGGACAGCGTCGCCGAGGTGTTGGTGCTGGACCGTCCCGCCGCCCCGCCGGAGGGGTTCGACCTGACCACCTTCGCCAATCGTTCGTTCGGCATCTACCAGGACGCGGTGGAGGACGTGGTCCTGACCATCGCCCCGGACAGCGCGGCCGAGGCCCGGGTCTGGCGCTTCCATCCGACCCAGACGCTGGAGGGCAATCCGGACGGCTCGGTCACGGTCAGATTCTCAGCCAGCGGAATGCGCGAACTGGCCTGGCATCTGTTCTCCTGGGGCTCCGGCGTGCGAATCGAGCGGCCCGAGCGGCTGAAACAAGCCATGGCTGAGGCCCTGGCGGCGGCCATGGCCGCCCACCCGACCTAGGCATCTTAAGCAATTTGCGGCTTTCGCGCCGCAGGAGCGTGTCGCGGGGGAAACAGCGCGCGCGCCGGACGACTACATTCGTCGCGACTGCGACAATTGGTTCCCGGGGTGCGACATTCCGTCAGGTTCAGTCAGCCGCCAAGGCCGGGCATAGACAGCCTCGGTTCGGGGGAAACCTCGCTTTCCTCCCTCGCGGTTCTTTTCCGAGCCGCCCCACTCGACTGATCTGAACAGCAGCCGGAGCGCGGGCTTGTCCTTTTTCTTCTCGAACGGTCTGAAGGCGTTTTCTATCGCAGGCCTCGTTGCCACCGCGGTCGTCTTCGCCGCCCCGGCCCAGGCCTCGGACATCGCCGACACGGCGACCGAAGCCTCCGCCGTCGCCGTTCGCACCATCGCCTTCTCAGCCCCGATCAACGGGTATGAGACCAACTCCCGCTTCGGACTGCGCCGCCTGTCGTTTGAGCGCCGCGCCCGGATGCACGAAGGTCTGGACTACGCCGCGCCGTCCGGCACGCCGATCCTGGCCGCCGCCGAGGGCCGCGTCCTGCGCACCGGCACCTCGAGTTCCTACGGCCGTTTCGTCGAGATCCAGCACGCCAACGGCGTCACCTCCTTCTACGCTCACATGAGCCGCATCGGCGTCAATCAGGGCGATGTCCTGGCCGCCGGCGACAGCATTGGCGCGGTCGGTTCGACCGGACGTTCGACGGGTGCGCACCTGCATTTCGAAATCCGCCGCGACGGCCAGCAGATCAATCCGGAAAACTTCCTGGGCCGTTCCTTCGCGCTTCAGGACGTCGCCCCCGAGGCCGACGGTTCGTGGGACGCCCCGGCCTTCTTCGCCAGCGCGCCCGTCGCCTTCGGCCCGTTCCGCACCCTGACCCCGGCCTTCCAGCCGTAACCAGAAATCCCCTGCGGGTTGATTTCAGCTTACCGATAGGTTAACAGCCGCCCCTCTTCGGCCCCGGCGCAACCGGGGCCGACTGCTTTTCGGCCTCGTCCGGCCATCGCCCCTTCCCGTATTCGGGGCGACGTCACCGCAACTGAACCGATCCTCCCCCCATGGTTTCCACCGCTAGATCCCTGCTGTTCCGTTTCGGCCAGCTCTCAACCCTGGCCATGGTCGCGGCCCTGGCCATGGCCGCCGCGCCCCAGGCGCTCAGCGCCGTCGAGGCCGAGGTCGCGCCCGAAGCGGCCCGCCCGATCGCCCCGCCGGTCGTGGCGCGCCCGACCCCGGTGCTCAGGGTCATGACCTTTGAGCGGCCCATCGCCGGCCGACCGATCAACTCCAACTTCGGCATCCGCCACCTGGTCGGCGAGGACGCGCCGCGGATGCACCAGGGCGTCGACATCGCCGCCCCGACCGGCGCGGCCGTGATGGCCTCGGCCCAGGGCGTGATCGTACGCAGCGGCTACGACGGCGGTTACGGCAACTTTGTCGAGATCCGCCACCCCAACGGCCTGACCACCTTCTATGGCCACCTCAGCTCGATCGCCCGCGGCATGACCTCGGGAGTGCATGTCGACGGCGGCCAGTTGATCGGCCGCGTCGGCTCGACCGGCTATTCGACAGGCCCGCACCTGCATTTTGAGGTTCGCCGTCGCGGCGCCCGCCTCAATCCGGTGGAATATCTGGGCCGACAGTTCGTCCTGCGCGGTCCCGAACGCGCCTAGTCCAGGGCCACTTCCGTGGCCTGGCCGCCCCGCGTCGCGACCCGGCGCATCAGCACCACCGGCTCGTCGCCGCCATCGGTGACCGGCGCGATGACGAACCAGTTCCCCGCCGGCAGATCATCGAAGCGGAAGCGGCCCTGGGCGTCGCAGCTCGTGGACCGCACGAAGGCCTGATAGTCGGCGCTGGCTTCGGTGACGCTGCGCGCGCGCACCACTGCGGCCGGGATCGCGGCCCGCTGGGTCGAGCCGTACAGCGTCTGGAACCGTTGACGCGTCCAGGGCGTCTCCGGCGTCAGCCCGACCGAGCCCGCGCACGACCAGCTGCGTCCACCGCCGGCGTAGGCGACCCGGCCCGAGATCGCAGCGTCGCCGGCCGGCGTCGACCAGGCGAAGGCGGCGGCGTCGAAGGCGGCCACGGCCGGCCCCGGCGTCGGCCCGGTGGCGCAGGCCGAAAGCGCGGCGGCGGCGGCGGTCACCAAGGCGAGGGCGAGGGGACGGGCGAACGGCATGGCGGCCTCCAACAGGGGCAAGGGCGGTGATCACACCCTAACGCGCCGGAAAAGCCAAGGTTGCCCCCGACCCGATCCCCGACTTTCTGGGCGTTGTGCAGAGGCTCGCACCCCACTAGGGTCCGCGCCCATGAGCGTCACCTTCGCCGACATCCAGGCCGCCGCCGAACGCATCGCCGGCCATGTGGACCGCACCCCGACCCGCTATTCGCGCAAACTGTCCGAGCTGACCGGGGCCGAGGTCTGGCTCAAGTTCGAGAACCTGCACTACACCTCCTCGTTCAAGGAGCGCGGGGCCTGTAACCGGCTGTCGCAGCTGAGCCCTGAGGAGAGGAAGCGCGGCGTCGTGGCGGCCTCGGCCGGCAACCACGCCTCGGCCCTGGCCTATCACGGAACGCGACTGGGGATTCCGGTCACCATCGTCATGCCCGAAGGCACGCCCTTCGTAAAAATCGAAAAGACCGAGCGCTACGGCGGCAAGGTGGTGATCAAGGGCGCCGACTTCACCGAATCGACCAATCACGCCCGCAAGCTTCAGGCCGAGCATGACTACGTCTTCGTCTCGGCCTTTGACGATGAGGGCATCGTCACCGGCCAGGGCACCTGCGGGCTCGAGTTCCTGCAGGATGCGCCGGATCTGGACGCCCTGATCATCCCGATCGGCGGCGGCGGCCTGATCGCCGGCTCAGCCATCGCGGCCAAGGCGCTGAAGCCCGACATCCGCGTCTTCGGCGTCGAGGCGGCGATGTATCCCTCCTTCACCGCGCGCCGGCGCGGCGATCCGCCGGTCTGCGGCGGCCAGACCGTGGCCGAAGGCATCGCCATCAAGGCGGTGGGCGAGATCCCGTTCGCGCTGGGCGATCCGCTGATCGAGGACGTGCTGGTCGTCGACGAGGCTGATTTCGAACAGGCCGTGGCCGTCTACGCCAATATCGAAAAGACGGTGGTGGAGGGCGCCGGGGCCGGCGGCCTGGCGGCGCTGCTGCGCTATCCGGAGCGCTTCAAGGGCCTGAAGGTCGGCCTGGTCGTCTGCGGCGGCAATATCGACCCGCGCATCCTGTCGATGATCCTCAGCCGCGAAATGGTGCGCGAGCACCGGCTGGTGACCTTCCGCATCGTCGGCGACGACCGCCCCGGCATGATGGCCGGCATGACCGCCGTGATCGGCAAGTGCGGCGGCAACATCATCGACATTCATCACAACCGGCTGGCGCTCGATGTTCCGGTCAAGGGCGCGGAATACGACATCCAGGTCGAGACGCGCGATGACGACCATGCCGATGAAATCTCGAAGGCTTTGGAGAAAAAGGGTTATGTTCTCAAACTGCCGTAAGGCGCTGTTCGGTCTTGCGGCCTTGACCCTGCTTGCGGCCTGTGCGGGCGAAGACGCCGACCAGAGCGCCGAGGCCGCCGCCTTCTACATGGACCAGAACGGTCGCCAGGACGGGGTCGAAACCCTGCCATCTGGTGTTCAGTACCGTATCGTGCGCGCCGGATCGCCCGACGGCGCCCAGCCCGATTCCAACGATCTGGTCAGCGTCAACTACGAGGGCGCCCTGACCGACGGCACGGTGTTCGATTCCAGCTATGACCGCGGCGTGCCCGCCGCCATGGCCCTGGACCGGCTGATTCCGGCCTGGCAGGAAGCGATCCCGCACATGCGCGTCGGCGATGAATGGACCCTGTGGGTCCCGCCGTCTCAAGGCTATGGCGAGAGCGGCTCGGGGCCCATACCACCCAACAGCGTGCTGGTCTTCCGCATCGAGCTGTTGGACGTCGCCCCGGTCCCAGGCGGCGCGCCGGCGGGCGCGGCGCACGGCTGATCGCCCGCATTTTCCGACCCGAACGCCTTGCCCGGCAAGCGGCGAGGATGGTTCGGCGCCCGCTGAATGCATCACGTTTAGACTGGGTCGATGTCTGTCGTCGCTCCGGCCCGGTTTTGCACCTTTTGCACCTTTTGCACCCGGTTGACCGGGTGCAAAACCGGGGCTCAGTCGGGGCGAACATCCAGACCTCGTCGCGCGGCCTTGATCGGGTCGAAAGTCATCGCGGCGACGACATCGCGGGCATGACCGCGCAGGCCGTCGCGCTCGCGCCGCATCGGGCCAAAGCCGGCGATCCCGGCGACCAGGCCGCGCCAGGCCGGACCGGCCTGGCCCTTGATCACACAGCCTGCGAACAAGGCCGCCGTCGCCAGCATATGCAGCGGCAGGGCGATGGGCATCAGCGCCGAGGGCGTGTTGCGCGCAAAGCACCACAGCCGATTGCGGAAGCCATGGAACAGGGCGAAGTCCGACCGCACGCCCAGCGTCGAGGATCCGACATGGGCGACGATGGCGTCCGGGACCAGCCGGGTGCGCCCGCCAGCCAGCCGCAGCCGGTAACCGAAGTCGACGTCCTCGCAATAGGCGAAGAAACGCGGCTCGAATCCGCCCAGGCCCAGAAAGGTCTCACGCCGGACCAGCATGGCCGCGCCGCAGGGAGCGAAAACCTCGCCAGCGCGGATCGCCGCCGGGCGAAGGCGGCGATAGCCCATGCGGTAGGGCAGGCCCATCAGGGTCATGGCGTCACCGGCGCCGTCCAGCAGGCCGGGGTCGTCCGCCGCGACCTGAAGGCTGGTGAAGGCGTCGACGCCGGGATCGGCCCGGGTCGCATCGACCAGCCGCGCCAGCCAGTCGGGTTCGGCGAAGGCGTCGGGGTTGAGCAGGGCCAGCCACCGTCCCTTGGCCGCCCGCGCCGCGCGGTTGTTGGCCTGTGCGAAGCCCAGGTTCCGGCCGTTGTCGAGCAGGACGATGGACGGGTCCGCCCCGGCCGCCGACCGGGCCGCGCCATCGCTCGAGCCGTTGTCGGCCAGGATGATCTCAAAGTCGGTGAAGGTCTGGGCCTTCAGCTGGATCAGGCAGCGGCTCAGCACCGCCGCGCTCTGATAGGCCACGATGATGACGCTGACGGTTGGGGCGGTCATGCCGGCGCCAGCCGGGCCAGGGCCCATTGCGCCGCCTCGCGCACCACCGGATCGGCGTCGGCCAGCCGCGCCTCGGCCGCCGGTCTCAGGGCCGGATCGCCTGAGTTTCCTATGGCGTAGAGGATATTGCGCATGAACCGGTCTCGCCCGATCCGCTTGATCGGGTTCTTGCGAAACAGCCCCCGAAAGGCCGCGTCGTCCAGACCCGCCAGCTCGGCCAGGCCCGGGGCCGCAAGCTCGGGCCGGGCCTTCAGCCGGATCTCGGCGGCGTCTTGGGCGAACTTGTTCCAGGGGCAGGCGGCCAGGCAGTCGTCGCAGCCGTAGATCCGGTTGCCCATCGCCGTCCGCAACGCCTCGGGCCAGGCCCCGGCGTGCTCGATGGTCAAATAGGACAGGCAGCGCCGGGCATCCAGCTGATAGGGGGCGGGGAACGCCCCGGTCGGGCAGGCGTCCAGGCACGCCCGGCATGAGCCGCAGTGGTCGGTTTCGGCCGCGTCCGGCTCGATCCTGGCCGCCGTCAGGATCACCCCCAGAAACAGCCAGGATCCCAGTTCGCGCGAAACCAGATTGGTGTGCTTGCCCTGCCAGCCGACCCCGGCCCGCTCGGCCAGCGGCTTCTCCATCAGCGGCGCGGTGTCGACGAAGACCTTGACGTCCCCGGCCGTCTCTCGCGCCGCAACCCCGGCCAGATCCTTGAGCCGGCCCTTGATCAGCTCGTGATAGTCGTCGCCCTGGGCGTAGCAGGAAATGGCGGCCCGATCCGGCCGGCCCTGAAGAGCCCGCGGATCGGCGTCCGGTCCGTAGTTCAGGCCTACCACCACCGCGCTTTGGGCCTCGGTCCACATGGCCGTGGGGTGGCTGCGGCGTGCCTGGGTCGTCTCCATCCAGCCCATCGAGCCGTGCCGACCGGCCTCGACAAACGCCGCCAGCCGCTCGCCCGCCGGCCAGGCTGCAGCCGCATCGGCGAAGCGGCAGACATCGAAACCCAGTGCGCGGGCGCGGGCCATCAGCGCCGGGCGCGGATCTGTCTGGGTCTGGGTGGAGGCCGAGGAGGTCACCCGATCCTTATAGGGGGCGCCGCCCGGTTCAGAAATCCAGGTCCGCATAGTGGTCCACCGGCGCGATCCCCGGCAGGCGGTCAGCGAGCAGCGGCCGGAAACTGGGCCGGCTCTTGAGCCTCATGTACCAGGTCTTCAGGTGTGGATAGGTGCGCCAGGCGACCTCGCCGAAATAGTCCAGGACCGACAGATGCGCCGCCGCCGTCAGGTCGGCCTGGCTCATCGTGCGACCAGCCAGCCAGTCACGCCGGCCGAGCAGGTCCTCCAGATAGGCCAGATTGTCCTTCAGCGCCGCCCGGCCCTGGCGCAGCGCCGCCGCCTCGGGCGAACCCAGGCGCTGGAGCCGCTTCTCCATGCGCTCATAGAGGATCGGCGCGTCGACCTCGACCTCGAACTTGCGGTCGAACCAGGTGCGGATTCGCATGGCCTCGGCCCGCTCCGCCGGGTCGGCCGAGAGCAGAGCGGGCTGCGCGTTCTGGGTCTCGATCCAGTCCAGCACGGCCAGGATTTCGCAGGCGGCGAAGCCCGTGTCGCCCTTGCCGACCTGCAAAACCGGGGTCCGGCCCGTCGGCGACAGGGCGTGGAAGACCTCGTCATACTCCCAGTAGCGGACCGGCCGCTCGTCGAAGGCCAGCTTCTTTTCGCCCAGCGCCAGCCGCGCCTGGCGCGAGGCGGGATCGAGCGGGAAATGATGAAGTGTCAGAGACTGGGACATGGCCGTCCCACCGCCTTACGCGCCAAGCCTTAAGAGCGCGTTCACTCTGTTGGCGTTTCCGGCCTTGGCTCGCGCGGGTCCGGATGAATCAGGATGTCGGCTCTGGGCAAGGCTTCGAGGATGCGGGTCTCCGCCTCTGAAATGATGGCGTGGGCCTCGGCCAGGGTCAGATCGGGGGCCAGGTCGATGTGCATCTGGATCATCGGCACCGCTCCCGAAGCCCGGGTTCTCAGCCGATGGACGCCGCCGATCCGGGGGTCCTGCAGCACCTGCGCAGTGATCGTGGCCTGATCCTCAGCCGGCAGTTCGCGATCCAGCAGCTGATCCGCCGCCTCGCGAAGCACCGAGAACGCACCCCAAAGCAGCCAGACGGCCACGATCAGGCCCGCCGCCGCGTCCAGCGGCGCCGCCGACAAGAAGGTGGCGGCCCCGACCCCGATCAGGGCGACCAGGTTGGAGGCCAGATCGGCGGAATAGTGGGCGCGGTCGCCCTTGACCGCCAGCGAGCCGCTCAGACGGATCGCCCGCGTCTGGGCCCAGACCAGGCCCAACGTCACAAGGATCGAGATCACCATGACCGCGACGGCCCACTCGCCGTTCGCCAGGACCCTGGGGTTCAGCATCCGGTCGAACGCCTCCCAGCCCACGAACAGGCCCGAGGCCATGACCAGACCCGCCTGCAACAAGCCCGCAAACGCCTCAGCCTTGCCGTGCCCGTGGCGGTGATCCCAGTCAGGCGGCCGCGCCGCCCAGCGGACGGCGAAGAACACCGCCAGCGACGCAACCAGGTCCAGCCCGGAATCCAGCAGCGAGGCCAGCAACGACACCGAGCCCGACGCCGCCCAGCCAAACACCTTGAACAAGACCAGGGCGCTGGCCGCCGCGATCGACAGCCGGGTGACCTGGCGCACCGCACGGGCGGCGGCGTCTTCGTCGGTCGGGGCGGCTTCAGGCGCGGGGGTCATGACCGTCTTGTGGCCCCGGCCCCCACAGCTTGCAACCATCTGGCGCCGTCATCGCGTCGTGACGGATTATCAACATTGATCAACTAACATGGGTTGATGACCTACGAATCTGAACGCTGGATCCCGCGAGCCGAGGCCGAGACCCTGTTGGGGGTCAAGAGCCAGACGCTCTACGCCTACGTCAGTCGTGGTCATCTGGCCGCCCGGCCGGACCCAGCCAATCCGCGCCGCAGCCTGTATTCGACTCAGGATCTGCAGCGGCTCAAGGATCATTCCAGCCCCCGGCCGGTCCGCACCACGGTCGAGCGCGCCTCGGACGTGCCGATCTCCAGCGGCCTGACCCGGATCGAGGCCGGCGCCGTGCTTTACCGCGGCCAGGACGCCGTGGAGCTGTCGCGCCAGGCCACCCTCGAACAGGCCGCCCGCATCGTCTGGGGCGGCGAACGCGACGACCCGTTCGCGGATCAGCGCCCGCGCGTCGATGTCATCTTTCCCGGCGGCCCGCGCAGCCGCGCCTTCGCCTGCCTGGCCCGCCGGGCCGACGAGGACGGACCCACCGCGGGTCGGGCTGCGGTCTCGCTGCGGCGCGAGGCGGCGTCGATCGTGAACGAGCTGGTCGACGCCATGGCCGGTCCCGGACCACGGCTTCATATCCATCAGCGCCTGGCCCGCGCCTGGAAACTCTCGGAACTGTCGGCCCCCGTGCTGCGCCAGGCGATGATCCTGTCCATCGACCATGAACCGGATGCGGCGGTGCTGGCCACGCGGGTCACGGCCGGGGCCGGCGCGCCCCTGTCGGCCGCCACCCTGGCCGGCCTGGCCGCCCTGTCCAGCCCGGAGCTCGGCGGGCGCCTGGCCCAGGTCAACGGCTTCGTCATCGAGGCGCGCAAGTCCGACGCCCGAACCGCCTGCCGCAACCGCCTGGCCGAAGGCCTGGACCTGGCCGGCTTCATGGCCGGCCCCCACCCCGACGGCGACCCGCGCGCCCGCGCGCTGATCGAGACGGCCCACCTGCCTGAAGATCTGGCCGACATCGCGCGCGTTGGCGAAAGCCTGACGGGCCGACCCCCCAGTTTCGACCTGGCCCTGTGCCTGGCCACCCGCAGCCTGGACCTGCCGCGCGACGCCGCCCTCGCCCTGATGACGGTCGGCCGATCCGTCGGCTGGCTCGCCCATGCGATGGAGCAGGCGTGTTCGGGCTCGCGCTATCAGCCTCGCCTGCGTTATGTCGAACCCGGCCCGTCTGCGGCCTGATTCAAGACTGAAGGCGACCTATGTCCGATTGGCTGGCGGCCATCATCCTGGGCCTTGTCGAAGGCCTGACCGAGTTCATCCCCGTGTCCTCCACCGGACACCTGCTGATCACCAGCGAGATTCTGGGTCTGACAGACGCCAGGTGGAACACCCTGATCGTGCTGATCCAGCTCGGCGCAATCCTGGCGGTGGTGGCCCTCTACTTTCAGCGGTTGTGGAACGTCCTGCTGGGCCTGGTCTCGACCGACCCCTCGGCCCGCCGCTTCGCCATCTCGGTGCTGATCGCCTTCCTGCCGTCCGCGGTGGTGGGCCTGCTGCTTCATGACTTCATCAAGACGGTGCTGTTCGACGTGCGCATCGTCTTCGTCACCCTGATCCTGGGCGGCTTCGCCCTGATGGCGGTTGAGCGTTGGGCCCCGGCCCCGCGTGAGGACGACGCCATGCGCTTCTCGTTCAAGACCGCCGGCCTAATCGGTCTGTTCCAGTGCCTGGCGATCATTCCAGGCATGTCGCGCTCGGGCGCCACCATCGTCGGTGGCCTGCTGTCGGGCGTGGAGAAGCGGGCGGCGGCCGAGTTTTCGTTCTTTCTCGCCATCCCGACCATGGTCGGCGCCTTCGCGCTCGATTTCTGGGAGAGCCGCGACGTGCTGAGCGGAGACTTCATGGGCACGATCGCCATCGCCTTCGTGGTGTCGTTCCTGAGCGGCCTGTTCGTGGTCCGGACCATGCTCGACTTCGTCAGCAAGCACGGCTTCGCCCCCTTCGCCTGGTGGCGCATCGCGGTCGGCGTTCTGGGCCTGGCTGCGGTGGGGGCCGGCTGGCTCTAGGCGGCGTCCAGCATCAGCATGTCGTATTCAGCCAGGGTCAGGTTTGCGCCAAGCGCCTTGACGCCTTCAAGCTCGGCCTCGATCAGGCGCGCGCGGGTCAGGTCGGCGCCCGACAGATCGGCCTGCCGCAGGCAGGCGCGGCTCAGGTCCGAGCGGACAAGCCGGCCCTCGCCGACGTCGAGCGGGCCGAGATTGGCCAACGACAGGTCCGCGCGGGTCAGGCGCGCATCTCTCAGCTTGACGCCCCTCAAGTCGGCGCCCCGCAGGCTGACGCCTCTCAGGTCGGCGCCCGACAGATCCGCACCCTGAAGTTCGGCGCCCGTCATATCCATGCCGTAGAAGACCGCGCGCGGCGCCGACAGGGCGGTCAAGCTGATGCCCCGCAAGCTGCGGATGGACCGGAAATCGACCTCTGCGCCGCTGAAGAACGCGCCCTGAAGCCCGCCCGTCTCGCACCATAGCTGGTGCTGGCGGATCAGATCCTCCAGCGGCCGGTCGTCGATGAAGACGACGGGCGGGGGAGCCCGGAGCAGTCCCTCCATGTCAGCGCCCCGGGTCGAGGCGGCCGACAGATTGGCCCCGACAACGATCGCGCCCCTGAGGCTGGCGCCGGTGAAATCCGCGCCCGACAGGTCGCAGTTCGAGAGATCGGCTCCGTCGAGCCGCGCATTGCGCATACGCGCGCCGGTCATGCTGGCCCCGACCAGAATGGCGTCGCGGAAGTCGGCGGCGATCCCGCCCATGGCGCCCAGCTGGGCGCCCGAGAGGTCGGCTCCGGTCAGGATGGCGTGCTCCAGATCGCCGGCGCGGGTTTCGTGCTTGAGGATCCGGAAGCCGTCCTCACGGCTTTGCAGCGCCGTCTGACCTTCGCGCAGATCGCAATGGACCATGCGGGCGTTGGCCAGATTGGTTCCGCGCAAACAGGAGCCCCGCAGGTCCGTCCGGACCAAGCTGGCCCCACGCAGGTCGGCGTCGCGGATGTCCGCACCGTACAGAATCGCCTGGTCGAACCGAGCCTCACGCGCCGAAACGCCGCGCATCACCGCCCCGGTCAGGTCCGCCTCGCTCAGGTCCAACCCTTCAAGCGTGCAGTTGGATAGCTCGTGATAGGCCAGGTTGGCGCGCCGACCGCCAAGTTCGCGGCGCAGATAGCGGCCATGCGCATCCAGCGCCGCCTTGAGCGCAGATGCATCAATCGGCTTGATCAGCCTTCCCGCCACCGGCCCCCCGCTTCCATTCCCGAAGGTCCGATCTTGCCCCGCGAGGGCTTAAACAACCGTTCGTGTCAGCTCGCCTGGCAGGCCTGGCAAAGTCCGTGGGCTTCGACCGTCACGCGTTCAAGGCGATAGCCGGACTCGGCGGCCCGGTTGGCCAACAGTTCGCGGGCTGGCGGCGCAATCTCTCGCGTATCGCCGCAACAGTCGCAGATCAGGAACGCCGCCGCATGGTCGTCATCGTCATGGGCGCACGCGACATAGGCTGAGATCGAGGCGATCCGGTGAATCAGGCCGGTTCGTTCGAGAAACTCCAGCGCGCGATAAACCGTCGGGGGTTTGGCGGCGCGCCCGTCGACGCCGAAATCGGCGATCAGGTCGTAGGCCTTGATGGGTCGACCGGCCGCCAGAAGCAGTTCCAGAACGCGTCGGCGCGGCGTCGTCAGGCGCTCGCCAGAGCGGGCGAACCGCGTCTCGGCCTCGTCGAGCGATCGCGTCAGCGCCTGGCCGGTCAAACCGCGCCGACCGTCGTGATCATGTCCGCAAACTGCGCCCATGCACCGCAGCTAGTGCTGCGCCCCGGTCAAAGCAAGCCTTGACGGCATGTGATGTTATTTCATAACAGATTACCCGTCACTGGAGAGCCGCCTTGTCCGCCCGATACGCCCTGCTCGTTACAACCGCCCTGGTCCTGTCGCCCTCTGTCGTCGTGGCCCAGGCCCCTTCGCCCCCCGCAGAGGCGAACCTGGGCGAGATCATCGTCACCGGCGCCCCCTACGGCGTCACGCGCCGGGCTACGACCCTGGCGATCGACGTGCTGGACGAAGATGCGCTGGCCTCGGCGCCTCCAGCAACCCTGGGAGATGTCTTGAACGGCCTTCCCGGCGTACGCACGACCGCCTTCGCCGCCGGGGCCAGCCGACCGGTGATTCGCGGCCTGGCCGGCCCGCGCGTCCTGGTGCTGTCAAATGGAGTCGGGCTGATTGACGCCTCGGGCCTGTCCCCCGACCATCAGGTCGCGGCTGACCCGGCCGACGCCGACCGCATTGAGGTGCTGCGCGGCCCCTCAACCCTGGCCTATGGCGGCACCGCCATCGGCGGCGTGGTCAATGTCATCGACGACCGTATCGCCTCAGAAGCGCCGGCCAACGGCCTGGAGGGACGTATCGGCGTTCAGTCCACCTCGGTTGACCGCGGCTGGGCCGCATCGGCTGGCGTCTCGGCGGCGGCGGGTCCCTTTGTCGTGACCCTGGAGGGCCAGCGCCGCGAGGCTGGCGACTATGCAATCCCCCGTCCTGCGGAATCCCGGCGTCAGCTCCTGTCCGAGGGCGAATTCCCCGAAACTCTTCAGGGCGGGGACCTCGACAACAGCTTCTCCAACGTCTCGGTCTATGGCGGCGGCGTCAGCTGGATCGGCTCGAACGGCTTCGTCGGCCTGTCTGTCCGACGCACGGAATCTGACTATGGCGTGCCCGGCCACGCTCATCATGAGCCTGCCGGACCCGGCGCGCCGGATGAGGACGCTGACGTCACCATTGGCCTGCAACAGACACGCTATGACCTGCGCGGCGAATGGGCGCTGAACGTGGGCCCGTTCGAACGCGTCCGGTTTGCCGGCGGCTATGCGGACTACAAACACACCGAATTCGAAGGCGACGAGGTCGGAACCCGGTTCCTATCGAACGGTTGGGAAGGGCGGCTCGATTTGGTCCAGGTGGCGCGCGGAGGCTGGCGCGGCGCCGTCGGCGGCCAGATTCTGCAGCGCGATTTCGACGCGGTGGGCGACGAAGCCTATGTGCCGCGCACGCGCATCTCCGAGGGCGGCGTCTTCACGGTCCAGCGCTTCGACGCGGGCCGGTTCGGCCTGGAGGGCGGCGTCCGCCTCGATCACCGCGATCTCGAGAGCCTGGCCGGCGAGCGCCATTTCGAGAACCTGTCGGCCTCGCTGGGCCTGTTCTACCGGCCGAGCGGCGACGGGTTTGTCGGTCTCAGCCTGGCCAGCAATGGTCGCGCGCCAACCGAGGCCGAGTTGTTCGCCGACGGCCCGCACGCCGCCACGCGCGCCTATGAGGTCGGGAATCCGGACCTGGAGTCCGAGCGCGTTGTCTCACTGGAGGCGACCCTGCACTTTGACCGCGGCCCGGTCTCGGCCGATCTGCATCTCTACCAAGCCCGGTACGACGGCTTTATCGACCTGGCCCCGACCGGTGCCGAAGACGATGACCTGCCCGTCTTCGCCTATGTTCAGACAGACGCCGAATTCCACGGCTTCGAGATCGAGGCGGCCTGGGAGGTCTGGCGCGACGCAGAGCGCCGCAGCTTTTCTGTTGAAGCCGCCGGAGACAGCGTGCGAGGGGCCACCGATCTCGGCCCGCCGGCGCGCATCCCGCCCTGGTCCACGACCGTTCGGGGCGTTCTCGAACTGGACGCATGGACCGGCCGGATCGAATTTCGCCAGGTCGCCGGCCAGGATCGCGTCGCCGCGTTCGAACTGCCGACCGACGGCTATGGAACCGTGAACACCTTCCTGTCCTGGGCCCCGGACTCGTTGAACGGTCTGATGCTCTACGCCGAGGCGCGAAATCTCAACGATGCCGAGATTCGCGAGCACGCATCGTTCCTCAAAGACCTGGCTCCGTCGCCGGGCCGCAATCTCCGGGTCGGGGCGGTGTACCGCTTCTAGGCGACCTGGTTTGCTCCCGGGCCCTGTTCGGGCTAGAAGCCGGCACCTTTCAATCCACCCGGATCGCCTTTTCCATGGAACAGTCGCCGACGGCCCCTCAGATGACGGGCAGCGTCCTTTTTTACAAGAACCCAGAACCGCTTACGCCCGAGGATCACGGCAAGCTCGGCGTCAAGCGCGTCGATCACCCGTTCTCCTTCGCCGCGAATACCCATGTCGTGCCGGTGGCGGTGACGGAATTCGCGCCTGCGGGCCTGTCCTATCCGATCATCTTCGTCGGTGAAGACACCAAGTCTCCCCTGGCCGTCATGGGCGTGAAGACGGGAGAAAACCTGTTCGTCGACGAGAGCCTGAATTTCCGCGCGGACACCTATGTGCCGGCCTTCGTGCGCCGCTACCCGTTCGTCTATGCCAATGAACAGGGTTCTGAACGGCTGGTCCTGTGCATCGACCGTGACGCCGACTTCGTCACCGACGCCTACGACATCCCGTTCTTTGAGAACAACGAGCCGTCCCCGTACACCAGTCAGGCGATGCAGTTCTGCAATGACTTCGAGGTCGAACGGAACCGCACGACGAGCTTCATGGCGCTGTTGGAGGAGAACGATCTGCTGGACAAGCGCACGGCCAACTTCACCCCGCGCAACGCTGACGGCTCGGCGGGAACCCCGCAAAAGGTCACCGACTACTGGGCGGTGTCTGAGGACAAGCTGGCCAAGCTGAGCCCGAAGAAGCTGGCCGAACTTCGTGACAACGGAGCTCTAGCCCAGATCTACGCGCACCTGTCCTCGCTGTTGGGGTGGGAACGCCTCTTCTCGTTGGCGCTCCAACGCGCATCCGTGGCTCGGCCAGCCGCCGCCAATACCTGACGACGACCCCCCGGCGGATTCGCTCCGCCGGGGGTTTTCGTTCAGCGTCTGAGGAAGACCGCGCGCGTCAGGCACGAAAAAATCAGCCGGCCCGCCTCATCCAGCAGATCCTGCTGGGCGATGATGACCCCGCGCTCATCGCCGACCGGATCCTTGCCCATCACCGTCATGCGGCCGCGCAGCAGCTCTCCGGCCGGCGGGGTGCGCGAGAAGCGCAGCGCATCGACGGCCAGCGACTTGGACCGGGCCCAGCGCTTGGCCGAATCCGTCTCCAGCCTTGACCAGTAGGCGTACACCAGCACGTCCGGCGCCCCTTGCGAGGCGTCCCAACCTGGCGCGAAGCGGCGGGCGAAATCACCGACCGCCTCGGCGTCGACCGCGCAGGTTCCCAGATTGACCACCTGGCCGACCTCGAGATCGTCGAAATGGACGAGAAATTCGTCGCTCACGGCTCCTCCGAAACACGCACAAGCAGCTTGCCGTCATGCGCGCCGGTGAACAAGCGATTCAATGAGGCGACGGCGCCTTCCAGGCCTTCGTCGACGTGGACCTTCCACTTGACCGAGCCGTCAGCCAGCCAGGGGCCCATCTCGGCGACCATCTCACGGGCGCGGGCCTGGTAGTCGAGCACCAGGAACCCCTGGACCCTGAGCCGGTGCGTGATGATCCGGGCCAGATTGGGCGGCTTGGGCGCGGAGGTGGCGTTATAGGCCGAGATCATGCCGCACACGGCGATGCGACCGTGCACCTTCATGCGGTTCCAGACCGCGTTCATGATGTCGCCACCGACGTTTTCAAAATTCATCTCGATGCCGGCGGGAGCCAGTCGATCCAGCGCCGCCCCGACCTTCTCATTCTTGTAGTCGATGGCCGCGTCGAACCCGAGCTCGTCGGTCAGCCAGGCGCATTTGGCCGGCCCGCCGGCGATGCCAATGACCCGCGCGCCCTTTTGTTTTGCGATCTGGCCGGCGATCGAGCCGACCGCCCCGGCGGCGGCCGAGATCACCAACGTCTCGCCCGGGTCCGGCCTCAGCACGTCGGTGACGCCGAAATAGGCCGTCAGGCCGGTCATGCCCAACACCGACATATTGGCCGTCAAAGGCAGGCCTGGAAATCGGTGGACCTTGCCCACCGCCCCCGCCGGAACCGCAGCATAGTCAGCCCAACCGCCCGCCGCTGTGGTCACCACATCGCCGATCACGAACCGATCGGATTTCGACCGCTCGACCACGCCCAGGGTCAGGCCGCGCATTACCGAGCCCAGCTGAACCGGCGGCAGATAGCCCTCGGTGTCGTTCATCCAGGTCCGGTTGGTCGGGTCGACAGACAGATAGACCGTGCGGATCAGCACCTCGCCGTCGCCCACCTCCGGCAGCGCGGAATCGACCAGTTCGAGGTCGCCGTCCTTGAGGTCTCCGACAGGTCGGGTCTTGAGGACCCACTGGCGATTGATCGTCATGGTGCGGCTCCGTCCTTATTTGAGACCCTATTGACCGCCAAACGGGACGCTTGTCGAGCGCCGCCGGATAGGGTTTTCCACTCAGCCATGCTGACGCGCCTTTTTGCCCTGTTGTTCGCGCTGGTCGCCCTGGTCCCCGTCCCGGCCGCGGCCCAGGGCGTACGGACCGGCCACCTGGAAGCCCAACTGGTGCGCCAGACGGACAGCGCCGCGCCGGGCTCGACCGTCTATATCGCGGTGGTCCAGGACATAGATCCCGACTGGCACACCTACTGGACTAATCCGGGCGATGTCGGTCAGGCGACCGATTTCGACTGGGGACCGCCGCCGGGCGTTCAGATCGGCGAGCCGGCCTGGCCGCTGCCCCGCCGCATTCTGACCCTCGCCGGCCAGGACCGGTTCTCCAGTTACGCCTATGAAGGCCGGGTGGTGACGCCGGTCCCGGTGGCCGTGCCCGCCCTCGCCCAGGTCGGGACCTCTTTGCCGATCCGGCTGACAGCGACCTTCTTCGTCTGTTCGGACACCTTGTGCGTTCCCGAGACGGCCCAGCTCTCTGTGGAGCTGCCAATCCGCGACGGCAGGCCCGAGCTGGACGGGCGCTGGGGCCGGGTCATCGACCGGGCCCTGGCGACCGCCCCTCAAGCCTCAGCCGTCACGGGCCGGTTCTCGACCACCGCCGGCGGCGTCAACTTCGCCTTCGCCGCCGACGAACTGACGGGGATAGACGCCGACGGGGCCTATTTCCTGCCCGAGCAGCCTGGCGTCATCGACCAGGCGGCGGTCCAGCGGATTGAGCGCGGCCCGCGTGGCCTGATCCTGTCGGCCCCGGCGGCCCAGAGCCTAGTCCCGCTGACCGGACCCGTCACCGGCGTGCTGGCGACGCGGGCCGGGGTCTGGCGGGTCTCGCTGGAGGCGGGCGATCCGCCGGCCGGGTCGCATGGCCTGGGGCCGGCCGAGCCCGCGGCGCTGAGCGGCGGGTTCGCGGGCGGCGTTCCAGACCTCGGCCTGGTCCAGGCGATCGGTTGGGCCTTCCTCGGCGGACTGATCCTCAACATCATGCCTTGCGTCTTTCCGATCCTTTCGATGAAGGCCGCAAGCCTGGCCGGATCGGCCGCGCGGCCCGAACGGGCGCGGGCTGATGGCCTGGCCTTTCTCGGCGGCGTCATGGCGACGTTCCTGGCCCTGGCAGGCGCCCTGCTGATCCTGCGGGCCGGAGGCGAGGCGGCGGGCTGGGGCTTCCAGCTTCAGAATCCGGCGGTGGTGGCCGCCCTGACCCTCGTCATGCTGGGCGCGGGCCTGAACCTGTCTGGCCTCTTCCACGCCGGCGCAGCCGCCCAGGCCCTGGGATCTGAGGCGGGCGAAAGCCTGGAGGGTCCGCTGGCGCGCCTGGCGCCATGGGCCGGATCAGCCCTGACCGGCGTGCTGGCGGTGGTGGTGGCGGCCCCCTGCACCGCCCCCTTCATGGCCGCCGCCATCGGTTATGCTGCGACGCAGCCTGCGACGACGGCCCTGGCCGTGTTCGCCGCGCTCGGCTTCGGCTTCGCCCTGCCCTACTTCCTGATCAGCGTCTCGCCGGCGCTCATGCGCGCCCTGCCCAGGCCCGGACCCTGGCTGGCCCGGGCCAAGGCGATCCTGGCCCTGCCGATGTACGGCGCGGCGCTTTGGCTTGGCTGGGTGTTCTGGCGTCAGGCCGGATTGGCGCCGACCTTGATCCTGTTCGGCGCGGGCGTGGCTCTGACCGCCGCCCTCTGGCTGTACGGACGCCGTCAGATCGCCGAACCTCAGAGTTGGAACCGCCCAACCGCAGCCGCGGTCATCGTCCTGGCCGCCCTGGCCGGTGCGGGACTGATCTGGGCCGCGACGGCCCCACGCACCACGCCCGAGGCCGGTGCGGCGCTGAACGCCGACGCCTGGTCAACGGCGCGCCTCGCCACCCTGCGCGCCGAGAACCGGCCGGTGCTGGTCAACTTCACCGCCGACTGGTGCCTGAGTTGCAAGACCAACGAGGCGACCGCCCTATCGTCAGCGCGGGTGGCGGCGGCTCTGGATCGAACCAACGCCGCCTATCTGATCGCCGACTGGACGCTCAGGGATGAGGTCATCGCCGCCGAACTCGCCCGGCATGGGCGGTCGGGAGTTCCGCTGTATCTGGTCTATCCCGCTGACGGCGGAGCCCCGGAAGTCCTGCCCCAGCTCCTCACTGACGCGATGGTGGCCGCAGCACTCGAACGAGCGGCGGCGCCCCGGGCCGACTGATCCGGATCAGTGCGGCGGTTCGCCAGCGGTCGGGCCCGGCGGGGCGGCGACGACTTCGACATTGTCGTTCAGGAGGTAGCTTAGCTCGGCCAGGGCGTCGCCGCGGGTATTTTGCGTCGTGGCGGCGGCGACATCGTCAACCCGACGCGGAAGGTCTTCCGACAGCCCCCGCAGGATGCAGCGAAGGTCGCCGTCCGTGCCCCGCTGGCGCAGGTCCAGATGACCAGCCATGTCCCGCTCGGACAGCTCGGCGGCGGCCAGCCGGAATTCGGCGAACTCCGGGCGATGCGCCAAATGCTCATCTGATGCGGCGCCCTGCGCAATCCAGCCATCGACCACGGCCTTCAGAGCCTGAGACCGCGAGATGATGTCGGCGTACATCGGCTCCTCAGCCAGAGTCAGAGGCGGCGGAGGCGGCTGGACGGCGGCGATGGAGGGGTCGCTCAGCAACAGAGCGGCGGCGACGGCGAGACCACAGGACATGAGCGTCTCCTTGCGCTAGGAGGTCAATCAAGCACTGCGCCCGAAACGGTTAACGAGACCTTGATTTCATGAGCCTCGATCCAGCCCGAGACCGGATGAACGCCTTGGCCCGGCGCGATGCGGACCGTTCGATCCTGGCCCGATTCAGCGACGAACCAGAACGGCTGAGCCGGATGTCGCTGGAGGCGGCGGGACTTTATCTCGACCTGTCCAAACAGAGTTGGAGCGCCGAAGGATTTGAGGCGGCGCTGTCCCTGGCCGAGGCCGCAGGCCTGACCGGGGCCCGCGAGCGGATGTTTTCGGGCGAGGCGATCAACGCTTCGGAGGGCCGTGCGGCGCTCCATGCGGCCCTGAGAGCCCCTGCGGGCGCAGATCTTCATGCCCTGGGTCAGCCGGTCTCTCGCGCCGTCGAGGCGACGCGCGCCGCCATGGCGACCCTGGCCGACAGTGTCCGATCCGGCGCACGCGCCGGGGCGGACGGCCGATCGATCACGGCCATCGTCCACATCGGCATCGGCGGGTCGGATCTGGGGCCGCGGATGGTCTGGACCGCGCTGAAACCGCTCAAGCCCCAGATTGAGCTACGTTTCGCGGCCAACATCGATGGCTCGGACCTGACCGAGGCGCTGAGTGGCCTGGACCCAGCCCGCACGCTGGTGGTCATTGTGTCCAAGACCTTCACGACCCCAGAGACGCGCGCCAATGCCGAAGGGGCCAAGGCGTGGCTTGAAGAGGCCGTCGGGTTCGAAGGGGTGGGCGCCCACTTGATCGGCGTATCCGCAGCTCCGGATCGGGCAGCGGCCTTCGGATGCGGCGAGGTGCTGGAGTTTTCCGACTGGGTGGGAGGGCGTTTCTCGCTGTGGTCGGCGGTTGGAACCAGCCTGGCCATCGCGCTGGGGTGGGAGGCCTTTGAGCGCCTGCTGACAGGGGCGCGGGCCATGGATGGCCATTTCAACAGCGCGCCGGCGGCGGCCAATGCGCCGATCTTGCTGGCCCTGGCTGAGGTGTTCAACGTCGCCGCCGGGCGCTCGGCCCGGACCGTGGTTCCCTATTCGCATCGGCTTCGCCTGCTGCCGGCCTTCCTCCAGCAGCTCGAGATGGAATCGAACGGCAAGCGGGCCAAGGTCAACGGACAGCTGGTCGAGGGGCCGACCTGTCCGGTCGTGTTCGGTGAAGCCGGAGCCAACGCCCAGCACGCCTATTTCCAGATGTTGCACCAGGGCGAGGCGGTCATTCCCACCGAGTTCATCGTCGTCGCGGCCAATCCCGAGGGGCGGGCGACCCAGGCGGCGCTGAACGCCAACGCCCTGGCCCAGGCCGAAGCCTTGATGATCGGCCGATCCGAGCCACAGGCGAGGGCCGAACTGGTCGCGACTGGCGCATCCGACGCCGAAGCCGATATCCTCGCCCTTCAGAAAACCTTTCCCGGCAACCGGCCCTCGACCACCCTGGTGATGCAGGCCCTGACGCCTGAAACCCTCGGCGCCTTGATTGCGCTCTATGAGCACAAGACCTTCGTCGAGGGTGTGATCTGGGGGGTTAACAGCTTCGACCAGTGGGGCGTGGAGCTGGGCAAGGTGTTGGCCAGGACCATCGACGCCGAGCTGAAGGGCGGCGAGCCGAAGGCGCATGACCCTTCGACCGCCGCCCTGATCCGGCGCCTGCGCGGCTAGGCCTACCGGCCAGGAATCCGACCGTCCCAGTAGAACATCGGCTCGGTCAGGGTCGCCCCCTCGGCCGGCACCGAGACCTTGATCATGTCGAAGGTGGGGTCCGAGCGAAGCTCGGCGCCGCGGCTGGTGGCCCAGCCCTCCATCGGAATGCCGATCTCTGACGCCTGCATCTGATAGTCGCCGTCCTCATCGTGGAGTACCGACAAGGCGTAGTCGCCGGCCGGCACGTCGCGGAAGGTCAGGGTGACCGTCCCGGTCGCCGGATTGGCCCGGATATCGGCGAAGCCGGCCTGCTGGCGGTACTGGTCACGGGTCTGCAGCGCCACCAGAAGCTGGCCGCCGCGGGCCTGAACGCCCGTCAGGTTTATCGTCACGTCGCCGGCCTGGGCCGCGCCGGCGCCAAGCAGGGCCGCCGAAGCCGCCAGGATCATCAGGGTGGTTTTCATCGTCTGTCTCCTTTGGTTTGGGTGTCGATGAAGTGCTTCATATTTTAAAGTACATTGCGAGTCAATGGGACCGAGTCGGCTAGTCTGCCGTTGCCGTGGGGGCCGCGTCTCACTAGGGTCCAGCGCCATGACCGACACCCCCGCCGATCCGACCCAAGGCGTCGCCCAGTTGTCTTTTGAGGCGGCCCTGAAAGAGCTGGAATCTATTGTCGAACGGCTGGAGCACGGTGAGGCGCCGCTGGAGGAAGCTATTGGCCTGTACCAACGCGGCGCGGCGCTGAAGGCGCACTGCCAGGCGCGGCTGGAGGCCGCCCGGCTTCGGGTCGAGCAGATCGTTGTGGGGCAAGGCGGACAGGCCGACAAGGCCGAGCCCGCCGACTTCCAATGACCGGCGCGGCCACCCCCACCATCGTTTTTGACGACTTCATGCGGGTGGACGTGCGACTGGGCGTCATCATCGAAGCCGAGACCTTCCCCGAGGCGCGCAAGCCGGCCTTCAAGCTGCGGATCGACTTTGGCCCAGAGATCGGCGTCAAACGCTCATCGGCCCAGATCACGGAACACTACAGCCTGGACCAGCTGATCGGTCGCAAGGTCGCCGCCGTGGTCAATTTTCCGCCGCGCCAGATCGGGCCGGTGATGTCCGAAGTCCTGACGCTCGGCTTCCCCGATGCGAACGGCAAGGTGGTGCTGGTCGGCGTCGACCGCGACGCGCCTATCGGCGGGAGGCTGTTCTGACCACGGACGCCCCCGCACGAAGTGTCGCTGGCCGATTGGCCGAGACCGCCGACCTGGTCACGGTGGCGCTGGACGAGCTTCTGCCCAGAGCCGATGGGCCCGAAGCCCGGGTGGTCGAGGCCATGCGCTATGCAACGCTGGGGCCGGGCAAGCGCATTCGGCCCTTCTTCGCCCTTGAGACGGCGCGGTTGTTCGACATCGACGAGCGGGCGGTGTTGCGCGCGGCCTGCGCTCTGGAGTGCATCCACACCTACAGCCTGATCCATGATGACCTGCCGGCGATGGACAACGACGACGTTCGCCGCGGTCGGCCAACCCTGCATATCGCCTATGACGAAGCCACCGCGATCCTGGCCGGCGACGCGCTTCAAGCCTTCGCATTCGAGATTCTGGCCGACCCCGACACCCACGAGGATCCGGAGATTCGGGCCGAACTAGTGGTGCGCCTGGCCCACGCCTCGGGTGCCCAGGGCATGGTCGGCGGCCAGATGATCGACCTTCTGGGTCTGGGGGAGGACCTGGGCCAGGTTGCGCGGATGCAGCGGATGAAGACCGGAGCACTGGTCTGCTATGCTTTTGAGATTCCAGCCGTTATTGCCGGCGCCCGGGAGGCGGAACGAAATGCTCTGACCGGCTTCGCCCAAGACCTCGGCCTGGCCTATCAGATCACCGACGACCTGCTCGACGCTGAGGGCGACCCTGACAAGCTCGGCAAGGCTGTCGGCAAGGACGCGGACCGGGGCAAGGCCAATTTTGTCACGCTCCTGGGCGTCGAGGCGGCCAGAGGACGGGTGCGGCACCTGACCGACCAGGCGAAAGCCCGGCTGGAGATTTTCGGCCCGTCTGCGGATTCCCTCAAGGACAGTCTGGATTTCGTGCTAGAGCGAAAGGTCTGACGCCGGGCCGGCCGGCGCCGTTGCCTTGAGACCATGCCCGACACGCCCCTTCTGGATACCGTCACCTGGCCCGCCGACACCCGGCGGCTCACGATCCCGCAGCTGACGCAGCTAGCCGACGAACTCCGCACCGAGGTCATCGACGCCGTTTCGGTGACCGGCGGCCACCTCGGCTCCGCCCTGGGCGTCATCGAGCTGACGGTGGCGCTGCACCACGTTTTCAACACCCCGTCCGACACCCTGATCTGGGACGTCGGGCACCAGGCCTATCCGCACAAAGTCCTGACCGGCCGGCGCGACCGAATCCGCACCCTGAGGCAAGGCGGCGGCCTGTCCGGCTTCACCAAGCGCACCGAGAGCGAATACGACCCGTTCGGCGCGGCCCATGCGGCCACCTCGATTTCGGCGGCGCTGGGCTTTTGCGTGGCGCGCGACAAGGCCGGCACGAATGACAAGGTCGTGGCCGTGATCGGCGACGGCTCGATGTCGGCGGGCATGGCCTATGAGGCCATGAACAAGGCGGCCGAGACCACCGGCCAGCTGATGGTCGTGCTCAACGACAATGACATGTCGATCGCCCCGCCGGTCGGCGGCATGAGCGCCTATCTGGCCGGGCTGGTCTCGGGCGGGACCTACCGGTCGATGCGCAAGGTCGGCAAGAAGGCCGCCAGCATCCTGCCGACGCCGTTGAAAGAAGCGGCGCGCAAGGCCGAGGAATACGCCCGCGGCATGGTCACCGGCGGCACCTTCTTCGAGGAACTGGGCTTCTACTACGTCGGGCCGGTCGACGGTCACGACATGGAGGCCCTGGTCCCGATCCTGAAGAATGCGGCCGAGATCACCGACCGACCGGTTCTGGTCCATGTCGTGACCAAGAAGGGCAAGGGCTACGGCCCGGCCGAGACCTCGGCGGACAAGTACCACGGCGTGGTCAAGTTCGATGTCGTCTCCGGCGCCCAGCACAAGGCGCCGTCCAACGCCCCCAGCTACACCAAGGTGTTCGGGACCGAGTTGGTCAAGCGGGCCCGGCGCGACGACAAGATCGTGGCCATCACCGCCGCCATGCCCTCGGGCACCGGGCTGGACCTGTTCGGCCAGGCCTTCCCGGACCGGACCTATGACGTCGGCATCGCCGAGCAGCACGCGGTCACCTTCGCCGCGGGCCTGGCGGCGGGAGGCCTCAAGCCGGTCTGCGCCATCTATTCGACCTTCCTGCAGCGCGGCTACGACCAGGTGGTGCACGACGTCGCCATCCAGTCGTTGCCGGTGCGTTTCGCCATCGACCGGGCCGGACTGGTCGGGGCCGACGGCTGCACCCACGCCGGCGCGTTCGACATCGGCTATCTGGGCGCCCTGCCCGGCATGGTGCTGATGGCGGCGTCCGATGAGGCCGAACTGGCGGCGATGATCGCCACCAGCCTCGAGATCGATGATCGACCCTCGGCCTTCCGCTATCCGCGCGGTGACGGCGAAGGCGTCGAGATCCCCGAACTGGCGGCGGCGCTGGAGATCGGCCGGGGCCGGATCGTACGCGAGGGAACCACCGTCGCCTTGCTCAGCCTTGGCACCCGCCTGTCTGAAACGATGAAGGCGGCCGAGATGCTGGCCGCGCGCGGCATCTCCGCCACCGTGGCCGACGCCCGCTTCGCCAAGCCGCTGGACGAAGAGCTGATCCTGCGCCTCGCGCGCGAGCACGAAGCCCTGATCACCATCGAAGAGGGATCGGTCGGCGGCTTCGGCGCCTTTGTGCTGCATCTGCTGGCCGACAAGGGCGCGCTGGATCGCGGCCTGAAGGTTCGCACCCTGACCCTGCCGGACATCTTCCAGGACCACGACAAGCCCGAGCTCATGTACGCCCTGGCCGGCCTGAACGCCGACGGCATCGCCGCCGCTGCCCTTCAGGCGCTCGGCGTCGAGGCCGAACGGGCGGTCCGGGCCTAGCGGTTCCATATTTTGTCATCCCGGAAACGGCGCAGCCGCTATCCGGGACAACAGAAGCAAAAAGCTCATGCCCACGGGCTAGCTGCCTCCTTGTCCCGGCTCTCCGCTTCGCTACGGCCGAGATAATACTGACAGAGCGCTATTCAGCTCGCGCGTCCAGCCACCTCACAGCATCGGCGTCGCGGGCCGAGAGGTCCGGGTAGTCCGGGTCGGACCCCACATCCGGTACGCGCCGCCAGGAGCGGGCGCACTTGGGATAGTCGGCAGTCTGGACAACGACGTTGACGGCGTCGCCGCCCTCGACCAGTTCGGCGCCGGAGGTGCGGAACACCTCGGCGGCGTCCAGGCCGTTGAATGCTGCCAGGGTCTCGACCGGGGCGGTCACCACCGGCCAGGCGTCCAGTGCCCCGCCGATGATCTTGTCGCGGCGAGCGACTTCCAGGGCGTCATTGACGACCTCCAGCACCGCCTCGACCCGCGCCCAGCGCGCGGCCTCGGCGTCATTCCGCCAATCGGCGGGAGTCTCGGGAATGATCCGCGCACAGTTGGTCCCGGCCTCGGCAAAGCGCGTCGTCCAGGCCTCCTCCATGGTGAAGGGGACCAGCGGGGCCAGCCAGGCGGTCAGCCGCTCGAACACCGCATCCATCACCGTGCGGCAGGCGCGCCGTCGAAGGGAATCGGGCCGATCGCAGTAAAGGCTGTCTTTGCGGATGTCGAAATACAGCGCCGACAGATCGCCCGAACAGAACTCAAGGACCGGACGCACCACATCCTGGAATCGATATTCAGCGTAGGCCTTGCGAACCTCGGCGTCCAGCGTCCACAGCCGGTGCAGGATGTATCGCTCCAGCGGTGGGAACTGGTCTAGGTCGGTCAGGCGCTCGGCCTCATCGAAGCCGTTCAGCGCCCCGAGTAGATAGCGCACCGTATTTCTCAGCTTGCGATAGGCGTCCACCGTGGTCTGGAGGATCTCCTTGCCGATCCGCTGATCCTCGGCGTAGTCGACCATGGCGACCCACAGCCTGAGGATATCCGCCCCGGATTCCTTGATCACCGTCGCCGGGTCAGTCGTGTTGCCCTTGGACTTGGACATCTTCTCGCCGTTCTGATCCAGGGTGAAACCGTGGGTCAGAAGCGCCTTGAAGGGGGCACGGCCGCGTGTGCCGCAGGCTTCCAGAAGCGAGGCCTGGAACCAGCCGCGGTGCTGGTCGGACCCTTCCAGATAGAGGTCCGCCGGCCAGGCGGTGTCGGCGCGGTTCTCCAGGGTGAAGACGTGGGTCGAACCGGAATCGAACCAGACATCCAAGATGTCCTCGACCTTCTCATAGGCCTCGGGGTCATGCAGGCCCAAAAAGTCGGCATCGGGCGTGTCGAACCATGCGTCGGCGCCGCCGGCCTGAACGGCCCTGAGAATGCGGGCGTCGACCTCGGGGTCGTTGAGCGGATGGCCGGTGTGTTTGTCGACATACATGGCCAGGGGCGTGCCCCAGGCCCGTTGGCGGCTGATCAGCCAGTCGGGACGGCCCTCGACCATCGCCCGGATGCGGTTGCGACCGCCCTCGGGGAAGAAGCCGGAGGCGTCGATGGCTTTCAGCGCCCGCTCGCGCAGGGCGCCGTCATCATCCAGCGGCTTGTCCAGCCGGATGAACCACTGGGGCGTGTTGCGAAAGATCACCGGGGCCTTGGAGCGCCACGAATGCGGATAGGAATGCTCCAGCCGACCCCGCGCCAACAGATTGCCGGCCTCGATCAGCCGGTCCATGACCGCGCCGTTGGCCGGGCCGAACTTGCCGGTCTTCTTGCCCTCGGTCTCCAGCACCTTGAGCCCGGCGAACAGGGGAACATGCGGATAGTAGGCCCCGTCCGGATCGACGGTTTCGGGCACCTCGTGATGGCCGTGGGCCTTCCACACCTCGAAGTCGTCAGCGCCGTGGCCTGGCGCGGTGTGGACAAAGCCGGTTCCGGCATCGTCGGTGACGTGGTCGCCGTCCAGCAGCGGCACATTGAACCGGTAGCCGGCGTCCAGCTCGGCCAGCGGATGGGCGACCTCCAGCCCGGCCGGGTCGATGTCATAGACGCGGGTCCAGGACGCCGCCCTGGCCGCCTTGAGCACCTCCTCGGCCAGTTTGTCGGCCAGGATCAGCCGATCGCCCGCCTTGACCCAGGGCTGGAACTCCAGCCCGGTCTCGACGCCGGTGACTTCGTACAGGCCGTAGGCAATCTCCGGCCCATAGGCGATGGCCCGGTTAGCCGGCAGGGTCCAGGGCGTGGTCGTCCAGATCACCACCGACGGCGTCGACGACTGGAACGACAACAGATCATCGGGATGGTCGTCGGTCATGGCCGTGACCGGGAATTTCACCCAGACGGTCGGCGAGACATGGTCGTGATATTCGATCTCGGCCTCGGCCAGCGCCGTGCGCTCGACCGGCGACCACATCACCGGCTTGGAGCCGCGATACAGTTGCCCGGTGTTCTTGAACTTGTGGAACTCGCCGACGATGGCGGCCTCGGAGCCATAGTCCATCGTCGCATAGCGATGGTCCCAGGCGCCAATCACGCCCAGGCGCTTGAACTGGTCGCGCTGCACCCCGATCCAGCCATCGGCGTACTCGCGGCAGGCGGCGCGAAAGGCGGCCTTGGAAACCTCGTCCTTGCGCTTGCCCTGGCTACGGAATTTTTCCTCGATCTTCCATTCGATCGGCAGGCCATGACAGTCCCAGCCCGGCACGTAGTCGACGTCAAAGCCCAGCAGGAACCGACTGCGGACCACAAAGTCCTTCAGCGTCTTGTTCAAGGCATGGCCGATGTGGATGTCGCCATTGGCGTAGGGCGGGCCGTCGTGCAGCACGAACAGGGGCGCACCCTGGGCCTGACGGGCCTTGCGCAGGGTTGAATACAGATCGCCCCATTGCTCAAGGATCAGCGGCTCCTTCTGGGGCAGGCCGCCACGCATCGGAAACGGCGTCTCCGGCAGAAAAACGGTGTCGCGATAGTCGCGCGTGGTCTCAGGATCGGTCAGGGTGGCGTCGGCCATGGAAGCTCGTCTCGTGTCGTTGATCGTTCGCGTGTCTCGATCCCGGCGTGCGCGGGGGAGGCCCCTGCGGCGCTACGCCGGGCGGCTAATCGAAATCAGGCGGATCACACGGACGGTCATGGTTCTCGCGGTCTAGCAGGGCGGGCGGCGTGACAGCAAGCGGCCCGGTGGTTACGACTTGGTCCAGTCCTGTTCGCCGGAGCCCCCTCATGCGCCTCAAGCTTCTTGCCGCCGCCTCGATCCTTAGCCTTTGCTCCACGCCTGCGCTCGCCGAGGAGGGGATGTGGACCTATGACAATTTCCCGATGGCGCGGGTCAATCAGACCTATGGGGCCAACATCGACCAGGCGTGGCTGGACCGGGTGCGGCTGGCCTCGATCCGGCTGTCGACGGGGTGTTCGGCCTCGATCGTCTCGCGCGAGGGGCTGGTGCTGACCAACAATCACTGCGTCGAAGCCTGCGTCCAGAACCTGTCGACGGCCGACAATCAGTACGCCCTGACCGGCTTCCTGCCGCCGACGCGTGAGAACGAGCGCCGCTGCGAGGGTATGCAGGCCGAGGTGCTGGAGGGCATCTCCGACGTCACCGACCGGGTCCGCGCCGCCGGCGAGGGACTGGAGGGCCGCGCCTTCACCCAGGCCCGCGACTCCATGATGGGCCAGATCGAGACCGAGGCCTGCGCCGGGCGGCCTGAGCTGCGCTGTCAGGTCGTCAGCCTGTACCGCGGCGGCCAGTTCAAACTCTACACCTATCGCAAGTTCGAAGATGTGCGCCTGGCCTTTGCGCCGGAAGAGGCGGCCGGGTCGTTCGGCGGCGATCTGGACAATTTCAACTTCCCGCGCTTCGGGCTCGATGCGGCCTTCCTGCGCCTTTACGATGAGGGCGCGCCGATGAGCACGCCGGGCCATCTGGGCTGGGATTCCGGCGCGCCGGAGGCCGGTGAGCTGGTGGTGGTTTCGGGCAGCCCCGGCTCGACCCAACGCCTTCTGACCATGAGCCAGCTGCAGACCGTGCGCGATGTGGCCCTGCCGCTGGATCAGCTGACCCGCTCAGAGCTGCGCGGCCGCCTGTTGCGCTTCGCCTCCGAGAGCGACGAGAACGCCTTCATCGCCTCCTCGACGCTCGGATCGATCGAGAACAGCTACAAGCGCGGGCGCGGTCAGGGCCGCGCCCTGATCGACGCCGAATTCATGGCCGGGCGATCCGAGGGTGAAGCCGAGCTGCGTCGCCGCGTCGCCGGCGATCTGGCGTTGGCTGAACAGATCGGCGACCCCTGGAGCGAGATCGACGCGGTTCAGGACGACTATGCCGAACTGTATCCCGCCTATTTCTTCCTGGAGACCCGCGCCGGCGGCGGCTCGACGCTGTTCACCTGGGCCCGCAATCTGGTGCGTGCGGCCCGCGAGCGGGAAACCCCGGCGGCCGAGCGACTGGCCGAATACGCCGACAGCCGCCTGCCGCTGCGGCGGCGCCAGACGCTGGCGGACAATCCGACCTATCCGGAACTGAACGAGATCCAGCTCGAGTGGTGGCTGTCCAAGACCCGCGAGATCCTCACCGTCGATGATCCGCGCATCCGCGCCCTGCTGGGTGACGAAAACCCCGAGCAGATGGCCGCGCGCCTGATCGCCGGGACCACCCTGGCCGATCCGGCGGTGCGCGCCGCCCTGTGGGACGGCGGCCAGGCCGCCATCGAGGCGTCGGACGATCCGCTGATCCGGTTCGTCATCGCCATCGACCAGATCGCCCGCGAGGCCCGCGCCGACTGGGAGGAGCGGGTCGAGGGCCCGACCGATCGCGCCGCCGAGCGGCTCGCGGCCGCGCGCTTCGCCGTCTATGGCGACGCCCTTTACCCGGACGCTACCGGCACGCCGCGCCTGACCTTCGGACGCATCGAGGGCTGGACCTATGACGGTCGCACCGTCGAACCCTTCACCACCTTCGGCGGACTGTTCGCGCGCGCCACCGGCGCGCCTCCGTTCGAGATCGCGCCGCGCTGGCGGGCCGCGCGAAACCGGCTCGACATGGACACCCGCTTCAACATGGCCGTCTCGACCGACACCATCGGCGGCAATTCCGGCTCGCCGGCGATCAACGCCGACGGCGAGGTGATCGGGGCCAATTTCGATTCCACCTTCCTGGGTCAGCGCAACGCCTTCGGCTACGACCCCGGCGTCAACCGCAGCGTCATCGTCAGCGCCCAGGCCATCACTGCGGCCCTGCGCGACGTCTATGGCATGAACGAGCTGGCCGACGAGCTGGAGGCCGACTGAACGCGCCAGGCCCCGCAACGCGATTGCGAACGGTTATCATCTAATTTGCAATTGCGAATAGATCGCATTAGACGGACCACCTCATCAACGGCGGGGTCTTCTCATGCGTGTCCATCTTCTTTGCAGCTCGGCGGCTCTGGCCGTTCTGATGGCCGGACCGACCCTGGCCCAGCCCTATGCCGGCGAAGAAGAGCCGACGGTGCTGGATGAAATCACCGTCACAGCCACGCGCACGGCCCAGTCGGTCCAGGAGGTTCCGGCCACGGTCAGCGTCATCACCGATGAAGAGATCGACGACAGCCTGGTCATCGACATTCGTGATCTGGTGCGCTGGGAGCCCGGCGTCGAGGTGCCAACCAGCCCGGCCCGCTTCGGCGCAGCCTTCGGCAGCACCGGGCGCGACGGCGCCTCAGGCTTCAACATTCGCGGCCTGGAGGGCAATCGCGTCCTGATCCAGAGCGACGGCGTGCGCATCCCTGACGCCTATGCCTTTGGCCCCTCGTCCTTCGGTCGCGGCGATTTCGTCGATCTGGACACCCTGTCGTCGGTCGAGATCCTGCGCGGACCGGCCTCGGCGCTCTATGGCTCGGACGGCGTGGCCGGAGCCGTCACCTTCATCACCCGCGACCCGCAAGACTTTCTCAGCCGTGGTCGTGACATCGGCGTTCGCGCCCGTGTTTCCTACGCCTCGGCCGATGAGAGCTGGTCGGAAAACCTGATCCTGGCCGGACGCCGCGGCGATCTTTCGGGCCTGATCTCCTACACCCGCCGCGACGGCCATGAGCAGCAGACCCAAGGCGACAATGACGGCGTCGGGGCGCTGCGCGACGCGGCCAACCCCCAGGACACCGCCTCGGACGCCGTGCTGGCGCGGCTGGTCTATCAGTTGAACGACGCCAATCGTCTGCGCCTGACCTGGGACTATTCGGACCGCGAGACGGCCTCGGACATTCTCTCGGGCGTGACCGCCTCGACGTTGCAGGTGCTGGCCACCGACACCACCGAGCGTAACCGCGTCGCCGCCGACTGGTTCCTGGAGAGCGGCTCGGGCCTGTTCGGCGATGGCCGCATCACCGCCTATTGGCAGGCCTCCAACACGCGCCAGTTCACCTTCGAGGACCGCAATCCGGCGGCCGACCGCACGCGCGACAACACCTTCGACAACGAGGTCTGGGGCCTGTCGAGCCAGTTCGACAACCGCATCACCTTCGGCGGGCTGGAGCACCACCTGACCTGGGGCGGCGACTATTCCATGACCCGGCAGGAGGGCATCCGTACCGGAACCGTGCCGCCGTTCGGCGAGACCTTCCCGAGCCGCGCCTTCCCCAACACCGACTACGCCCTGGCCGGGGCTTTCGTGCAGGACGAGATCACGCTACTGGACGGCGATCTGACGCTGTTCCCGGCCGTGCGGCTGGATTGGTACGATCTGTCGCCGGAGGTGGACGCGCTCTATCCTTACGCAGCCGCCGGATCGACCGATTCTCAGCTTTCGCCCAAGTTCGGCGCGATGTGGTGGTTCACCGATCACCTGGGCCTGTTCGTCAATGCGGCCATGGGCTTCAAGGCTCCGGCTCCGTCCCAGGTCAACAACGGCTTCTCCAACCTGGCCTTCGGCTATGTCTCCCTGCCCAATCCGGACCTCAGCCCCGAGACCAGCCAGACGATTGAGGGCGGCCTGCGCCTGCGCGACTTCCATGACGGCGGCGGCGGGGTCTGGTCGGCCGGGATCACCGCCTTCCACGGCGAATACGACGACTTCATCCTTCAGGAGGTGGTGTCAGGCGCCTTCACCCCGGCGGACCCGGCGGTGTTCCAGTTCATCAACGTCGAGGCCGCGACCATCTCGGGCGTCGAGCTGCGCGCGGCCGGCGCGTGGGAGAACGGCCTGGGCGTCAACATGGCCCTGTCCTGGCAGACCGGCGAACAGGAGCGGCTGGGCGCAACCTCGGACCTGCCCACGGTCAATCCGATCAAGGTCGTCGCCGGCGTCTCCTATGACGACCCGGCCGGGCGATTCGGCGGTCGGCTGATGGCCACCGTCGCCTCGGACATGGATACCGACCAGATGGGCCTGGCCTGCGGCGCCACCTGCTTCGGCGGCGACCGGACCTCGGTGCTGGACGCCACCGCCTACTGGAACCTGACCGATGCCGTGACCCTGCGCGCCGGCGTCTTCAACCTGACCGACGAAACCTGGTGGAACTGGTCCGATGTGCGCGGCCTGGACCGATCGTCCGCCGTGCTGGGCGCCTGGAGCCAGCCAGGCCGCAACGCCGCCATCTCCTTGACCTACCGCTATTGATTCTGACGCTGAAAAGAGGGGACCGACCCATGATTTCCAGACTGACCGCCGCCGCCCTGGCGGCCTCGCTGATGACCGGGCTGTCAGGCCCGGCTCTAGCCCAGGACGCACCAATGTCGCCCCGGCCCGAGGCCGCCGCCCAGGTCCGGTTCGAACAGGACCGCCAGTCGATCCTGGCCATGGCCGGCGACTACCGCGTCCGTTTTGAGTTCGACGAGACCACACCCTTCCTGGAGGGCTACGAACCGCGCGAGCCAACCCGCTCCGGCGGCCATGAGATCGTGCGCGTGATCGCCGACACCGGAACCTTCATCAGCCTGCAGCACACCCTGGTGGCTGAACACGGCGGCCAGCTGATGATCATCAAACACTGGCGCCAAGACTGGACCTATCAGCCCCAAACGGTCCTCACCTACACCGGGCCGGACAGCTGGGCGCTCTCCCCCGTCTCTGAGACGGACCGCGCCGGCGCCTGGTCCCAGACCGTGTGGCAAACCGACGATTCTCCGCGCTACGGCGGCGTCGGCCGCTGGGACTATTCCAACGGCGTCGCCTCGTGGGAGGCGCGCACCTGGCGCCCGCTGGCCCGGCGAGACGCCACGCGCAGCCCGCCCTATGATCGCTATGACGCCATGAACCGGCACGTCCTGACCCCGACGGGCTGGGTCCACGAACAGGACAACTTCAAGGTCCGCCAGGGCGAGAATGGCCTGGAAACCGTGGTCCATGAGTTCGGGGTCAACACCTACACTCGCTTTGACGACTACAATGTCGCCGCCGGCGACGCCTATTGGACCGCCACCGCCGACTACTGGGCCGTCGTGCGCCGCCGGTGGGACGAGGCCATCATCGCCGGCGCCGGTACGCTCCATGTCGATGAGGAGGCCGAGTGGGGCTCGGAGGTCTCCGAGGCCCTGATGACCCTGGCCGACCGCATCCAGGCCGGCGAAATCGCCACCGACGTCGCCATCGACGAGGCGACTAGAATCATCGCCGAGGAGACCGGCCAGGGCGGCTAGCTCCCCACTGTCGCCATCCAGACGAAGCCCCGCCGCGGCCACGCGACGGGGCTTTTCGCCTTTTGGGGGCTCTGGTTTCAGTCCGTTTGATGGTCTAGGCGTCTCCCACAGTTTGTGGAGGACCCCCATCATGTTGATCCGTCGTCTGAGCGCCGGCGTCGCCTCGACCGCTATCGTCGCCGCCACCCTCTCCTTCGCCCCCGCCGCCCAGGCCCGCGAAGAAGGGATGTGGACCTTCGACAATTTCCCCATCGCCCGCGTCAATCGCGAGCTGGGCACCAATCTGGATCAGGCCTGGCTGGACAATATCCGCATGGCGGCAGTCCGCCTGACCACCGGCTGTTCCGCCTCGGTGGTGTCCGGTGAAGGGCTGGTCCTGACCAACCACCACTGCGTCATCGGCTGCGTCCAGGACCTGTCGTCAACCGACAATGACTATGTCCAGTCCGGCTGGCAGACCGCCACACGCGAGGAAGAACGCGCCTGCCCCGGAATGCAGGCCGAGATCCTGACCGGCATCACCGACGTCACCGATCAGATCACCGCCGCCGGCGACGGGCTGGAAGGTGATGAATACATCCGCGCCCGCGAAGCGGCGGCCAGCCGCATCGAGAGCGAAGCCTGCGGCGACGACGCCGCCCGTCGGTGTCAGGTCATCAGCTTCTACCGCGGCGGCGAATACAAGCTGTATCAGTACGACAGCTTCAGCGACGTCCGTCTGGTCTTTGCGCCGGAGTTCCAGGCGGCCTTCTTCGGCGGTGACCCGGACAACTTCAACTTCCCGCGCTATGCGCTGGATACGGCCTTCCTGCGGCTGTACCGCGACGGTCAGGTCTATCAGACCAACAACTTCCTGCGCTGGAACGCGGCGGCGCCGGCCGAGGGCGACGCGACCTTCGTGGCCGGCAATCCCGGCTCGACCGCGCGCCTGTTGACGGTCTCCCAGATGGAGACCCAGCGCGATTTCGACCTGCCGATCAGCCAGCTTCAACGCTCTGAGCTGCGCGGCCGGCTGATCGCCTTCTCGGAACAGTCCGAAGAGAATGCCCGCGTCGCCCTGGACCCGCTGTTCGGCGTCGAGAACAGCTTCAAGGCCATCTATGGCCGCGACCTGGCCCTGAACGATCGCGCCTTCATGCAGAACATCCGCGATAGCGAAGCCGATTTGCGCGCCCGCGTCGCGGCCGATCCGGCTCTGGCCGAACGCATCGGCGATCCCTGGGGTGAGATTGACGCTGTCCAGAACGACTATGCCGAGCTGTTCCTGCCCTACCGCCAACTGGTCGCCAGCGCTGGCGGCGGCTCGACGCTCTATAGCATGGCCCGCGCCATCGTGCGCGGTGTCGGCTCCGGCAACACCGCCGCGCTTGAGCGCCAGCTGGCGTCCGAGGCCCCCATCTCACCCGAACTGGAAGAGATGTACCTGTCCTTCTGGCTGTCCAAGACGCGCGAGTATCTGACCGTCGACCATCCGGCGGTGCGTCAGCTGCTCGGAGCCGAGAGCCCCGAGGCTCTGGCTGACCGCCTGATCGCCGGCACGACCCTGCGCGATCCAGCGGCGCGTTTGGCCCTGCTGCGCGGCGGCTCTGAAGCGGTTCAGGCCTCGACCGATCCGCTGATCCAGTTCGTCCTGGCCAATGACGCGACCGCGCGCCAGACCGCCAGCGCCTGGAACACCCGCGTCACCGCCCCGACCAACCAGGCGGCGGAGCGCATCGCCCAGGCCCGCTTCGCGGTTTACGGCACCGAGGCCTATCCCGATGCCACCTTCTCGCTTCGCCTGTCCTATGGCCGGGTCGCCGGCTGGACCTATCGCGGCCAGGAGATCGAGCCCTTCACCTACATCAGCGGTCTGTGGGACCGGACGACCGGCTCGGCTCCGTTCGATCTGGCGCCGCAATGGGCCGCTGCGCGCGACCGCATCAACGGCGACGTCGTCTATGACTACGCCACCACCAACGACATCATCGGCGGCAACTCCGGCTCGCCGGTGGTCAACGCCCAGGGCGAGGTGATCGGCGCGGCCTTCGACGGCAACATCCACTCGCTAGGCGGCAACTACGGCTATGATGGCGAGCTGAACCGCACCGTCGCGGTCTCCACGGCCGCCGTCACCGAAGCGCTGCGCAACGTCTATGGCCGCACCGCCCTGCTCGAAGAGCTTGGCGTGCGCTAGGACTTTTCCTTCTCCCCTTGCGGGAGAAGGTGGGCCGCGACGCGGCTCGGATGAGGGGTCTCTCTGGCCCCTCGGGCTATCGTCGAAGGATGGCGGCGGAGAGGTCCGCGCGACCCCTCATCCGTCAGGCTTCGCAGGACACCTTCTCCCGCAAGGGGAGAAGGCATGGAGAGTTGAATGCGCCTGACCACCCTCGCCGCCGTCTCGGCCTCCGCCCTGTCTTTGCTCTTGCCCGCCGCCGCCTCGGCGCGGACCGACGAAGGGATGTGGACCTTCGACCAGGCGCCCCTGGCCCGCATAAACCAGGCGCTCGGGACAGATCTGGATCAGGCGTGGCTCGACCGGGTTCGGCTCGGCGCTGTGCGCCTGGCCGGTTGCTCGGCCTCTCTGGTGTCGGAACAGGGGCTGGTCCTGACCAATCAGCACTGTATCCGCAGTTGCGTTCAGGCCCACGCCGAGCCGGGCCAGGACCTGTTGTCCCAGGGTGTCTTCGCCCGCACCCGCGAGGAGGAATTGGCCTGCCCGGGCCAGGTCGCCGAGGTGTTGCTGGAGATTGTCGATGTCACCGATCAGGTCCAGGCGGCGGGCCAGGGGCTGACCGGCGGCGCCTTCGCCACGGCGCGCGCGCGCGCCATCGGCGGCATTGAGCGGGACGTCTGCGGCTCTGATCCGGCGCTGCGCTGCCAGGTCATCAGCTTCTATCGCGGCGGCCAGTACAAGCTGTACCGCTTCCAGCGCTATTCGGACGTGCGGCTAGTCTATGCGCCCGAGCATCAGGCCGTGGTTTTCGGGGGCGATCCGGACAATTTCAACTTCCCGCGCTACGCCCTCGATGCCGCCTTCCTGCGCGTCTATGAGAACGGCGCTCCGGCCGTCACGCCCAACCATCTGACCTGGAACGCCGGGCGCATCACCGAGGACCAGCCGGTGTTCGTGGCCGGCAACCCCGGCTCAACCGCCCGGCTCAAGACCGTCGATCAGCTGCGCATCGAGCGCGACTGGGAGCTGCCGGCCCAGATCCGCCGCCTGGCCGAGCTGCGCGGACGCGTCATCCGCTTCGCCGAGGAAAGCCCCGAGAACGCGCGCATGACCCGCGACGCCCTGCGCTCGATCGAGAACAGCCTCAAGCGCTATACCGGAATGCACCAGGCTCTGGCTGATCAGGACTTCTACACCGGCCTGGTCGTCAATGAGACCAACCTGATCAGTCAGGCGACCAGCCGCGACCTGGTTCAGGGCGATCCCTGGAGCGAGATTGCCTCGGCGCACACCGACTATGTCCGGCTCTATCCGCGCTATTACTGGCTGGAGAGCGGGGCCGGTCAGGGCTCGACCCTGTTCAACTATGCCCGCCAGATCGTGCGCGCGGCCTTTGAGCGCGAGCGGCCCGACGGCCAGCGGCTGGGCGGCTATTCCGACGCCCAGCTCGCCGCCCTCGGCCGGACCCTGGCCCAGGAACGAAACATCGATGAACCGCTGGAGAGCCTTTATCTGCAATTCTGGCTGTCCAAGGCGCGCGAGAATCTCGGCACCGACGACGCCGACGTCCAGACCCTGCTCGGCCGTGAAAGCCCCGAGTCCCTAGGCGCCCGGCTGATCGAGGGCACGACCCTGGCCGATCCGGCGGCGCGCGCAGCCCTGTTCGAAGGCGGGCGCGCGGCGGTTGAAGCTTCGGCCGATCCGCTGATCCAGTTCGTCCTGCGCACCGACGCCTCGGCCCGCGCCATCCGCCGCACCTGGAATACCGAGGTCGACGCCCCCATCGACCAGGCCGGCGAACGCATCGCCGACGCCCGCTTCCGCGTCTTTGGCGACGAGAGCTACCCGGACGCCACCTTCAGCCTTCGCCTGTCCTACGGACGGGTCGCCGGATGGAACAACGGCAGCCGCGACGTGCCGGCGACCACCACCGTGGCGGGCCTGTGGGAGCGCGCCACCGGCGCGGCCCCGTTCAATCTGGCGCCGGGTCTTGAGGCGGCGCGCGATCGCCTGCCGCTGAATGCGGTCTATACGGTGGCCACCACCAACGACATCGTCGGCGGCAACTCCGGCTCGCCGCTGCTGAACGCGGATGGTCAGGTCATCGGCGCTGTCTTCGACGGCAATCTGGAATCGCTGGGCGGAGCCTATGGCTATGACGGCGCGCGCAACCGGGCCGTGGCGGTCTCAGCCGAGATGATCACCCTGGCGCTGCGCGAAATCTACGACATGGACGCCCTGGCCGACGAGTTGGAAGCTGGTCGCTAGAGCTTCTCTTCCTTGACCCCTAGGGCATCGGCCAGGCGGGTCTTGGCCGAGCCCGGACGCAAGGGCTTCTGCTGATCTGGGTGGGGCGCCCAGCCGGACAGGGTGACGATCTCGAACGTCGCCGGGATGCGCCCGTCGGCATCGGCATAGCGTTCGCCATAGAGCTGGGCCATGCGCGCGACCACCGCGCGCGTCAGCGGCCGGGAGCGTTCTGAGAACAGGGCCGTCTCACCCATGGCCCGAAGGTCACGGATCAGGGCAAAGGAATCGGCGTAGGTCACTGTCAGCCGGTCGATGTCGCTAACCGGCAGGGCGAAGCCGGCGCGCTGCAGCAGCCCCGCGCCGTCAAAGGCGTCGGCGAAGGGCGACACCCGCGCGCCCGCCCCGCCGCTGAGCTCCAGCTCGGCCTGACCGAGCGCCCATCGGAGTTCCTGCAGGCTGGAGCCGCCGAACAGAGCGCCGATGAAAAGTCCGTCCGGACGCAGCGCGCGCCGAATTTGCGCCAGAGCGCCCGGCAGGTCATTGGTCCAGTGTAATGACAGGATGCTGACAATGAAGTCGGCGCCGGCCTCCGCCAGATCGGGGACTTCGTTGTCCTGAAAGCCGTCCAGGCCGTCACCGGCCTGATCGATGCGCCGCCAGGTTCCGACGCGTCCCGCCACCCCCGCCGCGCCGAACGCCTGCTCCGCCAACCGATCCCGGGCTGAAAGATCGACTCCGTCCGGAAAGACGCGCACGATGCCGGCCATGGTTTCGGCCATGTCCTCGGCGACGCGGCGGCGCAGGAAATCAGCGGTATGATCGCCGCGCATCGCCCGCTCCAGGCGAAGGCGGCGCAACGGCCAGTCGAACAGGCGCGGAGGAGCGGTCATGATCGGCATAGATGACGCCTTCCCGGCCAGATGGAAACCCGGTCCGCGCGTCAGGGGCGTCCTGCGGGGCCTGGTTGATGTCTTGATGCCGCCGGCGACCTTCGATAACGGGGCTCGGGCCTTGGCTCCGGGCCTGTCTGATCAGGCCTGGTCGCGGGTGACGTTCCTGGAAGATCCGGTCTGCGACGGCTGCGGCCTGGCCTTCGAGCACGCGGCCGGAAGCCTCGGGCAAGACCGCTGCCCGGCCTGCTTGGCCCGGCCGCACACCTTCGCCCGCGCTCGCGCGGCCTGCGTCTATGACGAGCATTCAAGGGACCTGATCCTGGCCTTCAAACACGCGGATCGGCTGGAGCTGGCCCCGCTGTTCACGCGCTGGCTGACCCGGGCCGCCGCGCCGCTGCTGGATGAAATCGATGCGGTCGTTCCCGTGCCGCTGCACTGGAGCCGACTGATCGGCCGCCGCGCCAACCAGGCCGCCGAGATCGCGCGCCCTTTGGCCCGCGCGACCGGGCGGGCCTATCTGCCGAACGCCCTGATCCGGGTGCGGCCGACGCCGAGCCAGGGCGGAAAGTCCGCGCGCGGCCGAACGCAGAACGTCAGGAAGGCCTTCATCGTGCCTGAACCTCAGGCCCGCGACGTTCGCGGACGACGCCTCCTGCTGGTCGACGACGTGCTGACCACCGGCGCGACCGCGGACGCCTGCGCCAGGGCGCTGATCGAGGCGGGCGCGCGGGCCGTCGACCTGGCGGTGATCGCACGGGTGCGTTCGCGGCGCTGACGCACTATCTTGGCCGCATCGTCACGCCGGAGTTCGCCTTGGCCAAGGTCGTCATCTACACCAAGCCCTTCTGCCCCTACTGCGCGCGGGCCGAAAATCTGCTCAGGAAGAAGGGAGTCGATTTCGAGGAGATCGTCGCTTCGATGGACCCGGAAAAGCGCGAGGAGATGCGACAGCGTTCGGGCCGCCTGACCTATCCGCAGATCTTTGTGGGCGACACCCATATCGGCGGCTTCGACGACCTGGCCGCCCTGGACGCCGCCGGCAAGCTCGATCCGCTGCTGGCCGGCTGAATGGAACCGCTCAAGGTCGCCCTGGTCCAGACACGCACGCCCGCCACCCCCGAGGCGGCGCTGGCGCATATCCGCCCCCTGGCTAACGAGGCCATCGCAGGCGGCGCCCAACTGATCCTGACGCCCGAGGCGACCAATCTGATGGAAAGGCGGCCCGAAAAGAAGGCCGGGCTGATCGCCGAAACAGAGACCGACGTCGTCGTTCGAGGCCTTCAAGCCGTCGCGGCAGAGCGCGGGGTCTGGATCCTGATCGGCTCGGCCATGGTCCGCTCGGGCGACCCGGAGGATGACCGCGCCGCCAACCGGTCAATCTTGATCAACGATCAAGGGTCGGTTGAATCCACCTATGACAAGCTGCACGTCTTCGACGTCGACCTGCCGACCGGCGAACGCCACCGCGAATCCGCCGGCGTTCGTCCCGGCGACCGCGCCGTGGTCGCCCGAACGCCCTGGGGCGGGCTGGGTTTGAGCGTCTGCTACGATCTGCGCTTCCCGCATCTGTTTCGCGCCCTGGCCCGCGCCGGGGCGGACATGATCGCCGTTCCGGCCGCCTTCACCCGTCCGACCGGCGAGGCCCATTGGGAGACCCTGCTGCGCGCCCGCGCCATCGAGACCGGCTGTTTCGTCCTGGCCCCGGCGCAAGGGGGGTCGCATGAAGACGGGCGCGCCACCTGGGGCCACTCGATGGTCGTCGATCCCTGGGGCCGCGTGATCGCTGCGCTGGATCATGATGAGCCCGGCGTGCTGTTCGCCGACCTTGATCTGGACGCGGTCGGACGCGCCCGCGCCGCCATCCCGCAACTGGCGCATGATCGCGATTTCACCGGGCCGGAGCCGATCCGGTGATCCGCTACGCCCTCCAGTGCGACCGTGATCACGCCTTCGAGGCCTGGTTCGGCTCGTCCGGCGACTATGACGCCCAGGCCGCGTCCGGGCGGGTCGAATGTCCGTTCTGCGCCTCGCGCCGCGTGTCCAAGCAGATCACGGCCCCGGCGGTGCGGACCTCGGACAGCCGACCCGAGGGCGGCGTGTCGCGCGACATGATGATGGACGCCGCCACCGCTATCCGGCGCAAGATCGAGACCGACTTCGACTATGTCGGCGACGCCTTCGCTCGCGAGGCCCGCGCGATCCACGACGGCGACAGCGATAAACGCTCGATCTACGGCGAGGCTACGGCGTCTGAGGTCAAGGCGTTGGAGGCGGACGGCGTGCCGTGCGCGCCCTTGCCGGCGGCCCTGTCCCCCAGGCCCAAAACCGAAATCCACTGACGCGCTTGCCTCGACTGGCCGGGGCTGCCTCAATGGCGGCTCGGGTCTTGGGAGGATCGCGATGCTTCGACGGCGTTTTCTGGCTGCGCTGCCGCTGGGCGTGATGACCGCCGGTCCGGCCCTGGCCCAGCAGTATCCCGGCGTCGGCTCCGGCGACCGGATCACCGGCGAGCGCTTCGCGAGCCGGTCCACCGTCTGGGGATCCCAGGGCGCGGCGGCCACCGCCCACCCCATCGCCACCCTGATCGGCATCGACACCCTCCGGCGCGGCGGCTCGGCCATCGACGCGGCCATCGCCATCAATGCGGCCCTGGGCTTTCTGGAGCCGGTCGCCAACGGTATCGGCGGCGACGCCTTCTGCCTCCTGTGGGATCCGGCCCAGCGCCGGGTCGTCGGCATGAACGGCTCGGGCAATTCGCCCATGGGCCTGTCGCTGGAAACGGCGCGTAGCCGCGCGGTCGGCGGCTATCTGCCCAGGTACGGCGCGGTGACAGTCAATGTGCCCGGAACTGTCGACGCCTGGTGGAGCGCCCACCAGCGCTACGGCAAGCTTTCCTGGGCCGACGTCCTGTTGCCGGTGGCCGAACTGTGCGAGCGCGGAGCGCCCGTGCCGCAGCTGATCGCCCATTATCTCGAACGGAATATGGCCAATTTTCAGCGCCCTAATGCGGGCGTGGAAGAGATTGACAATGCGCTGTCAGTCTATGCGCCGGGCGGCCGAACGCCGCGCGAAGGCGAGATGTTCCGCAATCCCGATCTGGGCCGGACCTACCGCTGGATCGCCGAGGGCGGGCGCGACGCCTTTTACGATGGACCCATCGCCGAGCACATCGAAGCCTATTTCCGCCGCATCGGCGGCTGGATGACCCGGGCCGATCTGGCCGCTCATCACAGCGAATGGGTCACGCCCCTGATGTCGCCCTATCGCGGCGTCGACGTCTATCAACTGGGTCCAAACACCCAGGGCCTGTCGACGCTTCAGCTGTTGAACATCGCCGAGCAGTTCGACATCGCTGGCATGGGCTTCCAGAGCGCCGCCTCGATCCACCATCAGGCCGAGGCCAAGCGGCTGGCGTTCGAGGATCGGGCCCGCTGGTTCTCCGATCCGCGCTTCACCGACATTCCGGTCGAATGGCTGCTGTCCAAGGACTATGCGGCCCAGCGCGCCACCCTGATCCGCCCGGACCGGGTGATGGACCGGGTCTTCCCCGGTGATGCGCCGACGCAAGGGGACACCACCTATTTCTCGGTCGCCGACGCCGATGGAATGATGGTCAGCTGGATCCAGTCCAACTATCGCGGCATGGGCTCGGGCCTGGTCCCCGACGGGCCGGACGGCTCGACGCTGGGTTTCATGTTCCAGGACCGGGGCGAACTGTTCAATCTGAACGACGGCCACCCGAACCTCTATCAGCCCGGAAAGCGCCCCTTTCACACCATCATCCCCGGCTTCGCCTGCCGCGACGGCGAGCCGTGGATGGCCTTCGGCGTCATGGGCGGCGGCATGCAGCCGCAGGGCCAGGCCCAGATCATCATCAATATGGTCGACTATGGGTTGGGGCCCCAGGAAGCCGGTGATGCGCCGCGCTGGCAGCACTATGGCTCGTCCGAGCCGACCGGCCAGCCGACTGAAGGCGTCGGGGTCTTGCATCTGGAATCGGGCGTCCCGGCCGAAAGCCGTGCCGGGCTCGAGGCCATGGGCTGGACGCTGGGTCCGCCCGACGGCGGCTTCGGCGGCTATCAGAACGTCATGCGCCAGATAAACCCCGACGGCGGCTGGACCTACGGCGCGGCCACAGAAATGCGCAAGGACGGCCTGGCCCTGGCCTGGTAGGGACCATGAGCATCATCCCCTTTCTCGCCGCCAAGCCCCGGGGCGAGCGCCGGGCCGAGGCTGGGCGCAGCGTCAGTCAGGCTGAGCCTTGCAGCCCGATAGCGCCGCCTGCCGAAACGGCCGCTAGCGGCGCACCCGCTCGAACCGAAACTGGCCCTGGTCGCCAATACGGTTGAACATGGCGCCGGAGAGCCGCTCGCCAGCAGGATCCAGCGTCCCAGAATACTGCGCGAAGTAGCTATTGGTGTGGAACGTCACCAGCCGCTCGTTCTGGACCCAGCGCCCATTGTCAAAACTGCGACCGTCGTAGCCATAGATCAGGACGCCGTCGGGCCGGAAATAGAGCGTCCAGGTGCTGCCTTCTCCGCCCTGCCAGATCGCTGGACCGGACATTCGGGCGCCGGCGATGTCGCGAGTTTCGGCAGCGCTGAGGGTCTGGGCGCGGGCCGACTCTGGGGCCGCAAGCCCGGCGGCGACGCAGGTGAGGATCAGCGTGGCGACGGCGATGAGACGCATCTTGAGCTCCTTGTTCGGACCAGCCTATTCGGCGCGGCGTCGCGCGCAAGATGACAAAACCCGACAGCACTCCTAGACCCTTGGCCGATCAATCCGTGGGGGGCTGGGATGTCACATTTCTATCGGGCGATCTTTGCGCTCGTCGCTTGGGGAACCTTGGGCCTTCAGTTCTATCTGCACTGGATCGGGCGCGGCGAGCTAAGCGCCGCCGAGATCACGGTCCGCTACTTCAGCTATTTCACCGTCCTGACCAACCTCATGGCCGCTGTGATCCTGACGCTGCCGGTGGTGGCCAGCGGCGGCGCGCTCGGGCGCTGGGCGGCGGCCGGTCCGGTGCGGACGGCCGTGACGAGTTTCCTGCTTGTTGTCGGCCTGGCCTATCACTTCCTGCTAGCGGCCAGTTGGAACCCGCAAGGGCTGCTCTACCCGGTCAATATGGTTCTGCACTACGTCATGCCCGGGGTCCTGCTGGTCGACTGGCTGATCCTGACGCCGAGGGGTGGGCTCAGGCTTGGCGATCCGATCCGCTGGCTCTGGTTCCCACTGCTATACGGCGCCTGGACGGTGTCTCACGGCCTGACCTCCGGCTGGTGGCCCTACGCCTTCATCAACATTGATCAACGCGGATGGACGGCGGCGCTGACAATGTTCGGCGCCCTGCTCGCCGCCTTCGCCGTCGTCGGTCTGTTGCTGGTGGGGGTGGATCGCCTGCTCGGGCGTGGTGACAGGATCGCTGCATCGGCCTAAGCGGAACCATGGCCTACAAGTCCCTGCGCGAATTTCTTCAGATCCTCGAAGCCGAGGGCGAGTTGGTGCGCGTGTCCGAGCCGGTCTCGACCCATCTGGAGATGACAGAGATCCAGACCCGCCTCCTCAGAAACGGCGGTCCGGCGGTGCTGTTCGAACAGCCGGTCATGCCGGACGGCTCCATCAGCCCGATCCCCTGCCTGGCTAATCTGTTCGGCACGGTGAAGCGGGTGGCCATGGGCGTGACGCTTGGTAAGACGGCGCGCACAACGGCGGGCGAATTGCGCGAAGTTGGAAACCTCCTGGCCGACCTTCGCTCTCCAACGCCGCCGCGCGACATGGCCGGGGCGGTCGAGATGCTGCCGATGGTCTCTACCGCCATGGCCATGCGGCCCAAGGTGCAGAAGTCCGCCCCGGTGCATGAGGTGGTGCTGAAGGGCGAGGACATCGACCTGACGAAGCTGCCCATCCAGGGCTGCTGGCCGGGTGAGCCCGCTCCTCTGATCACCTGGGGTCTGGTGGTCACCAAGGGCCCGTCCGACGCCCGCGAAGACGACTTCAACCTGGGCATCTATCGGATGCAGGTGCTGGGCCGTGACAAGGCCATCATGCGCTGGCTGGCCCACCGGGGCGGGGCCCAGCACTATGCCCGCCACAAACAGGCTGGAAAGCGCGGGCCCCTGCCCGCCGCCATCGTCCTGGGGGCCGATCCGGGCACCATTCTGGCCGCGGTGACGCCGGTGCCGGACACCCTGAGCGAATACCAGTTCGCGGGCCTGCTGCGCGGGGCCAAGGCGGAGCTGGTCCCCTGCAAGACCGTGCCCCTGATGGTCCCGGCCCAGGCCGAGATCGTCATCGAGGGCCATGTCCTGCTGGACGAGCACGCGCCCGAAGGCCCCTACGGCGACCACACCGGCTATTACAACTCGGTCGAGACCTTCCCGGTGTTCGTGGCCACCGCCATCACCATGCGGAGGGACCCCATCTATCTGACCACCTTCACCGGCCGGCCGCCGGACGAACCCAGCGTGCTGGGCGAGGCGCTGAACGAGGTCTTCATTCCCCTGCTGCAGCAACAATTTCCCGAGATCACCGACTTCTGGCTGCCGCCCGAGGGCTGCTCCTATCGCATCGCCGTGGTGTCGATGAAGAAGGCCTACCCCGGCCACGCCAAGCGGGTGATGATGGGCTGCTGGAGCTATCTCCGACAGTTCATGTACACCAAGTGGATCATCGTCGTGGACCACACGGTCAATGCGCGGGACTGGAAAGACGTCATGTGGGCCATCTCCACCAAGATGGACCCCGCCCGCGACATCACCGTGATCGAGAACACCCCGATCGACTATCTCGATTTCGCCAGTCCCGAGAGCGGCCTCGGCTCCAAGATCGGCCTGGACGCCACCGACAAATGGCCCCCCGAGACCAAGCGCGAATGGGGCGAGGAAATCCGCATGGACGAGGCCGTGGTCGAAAAGGTCAGCGAGATGTGGAAACGCCTTGGCCTGCCCGGTGACGGATCGCCGATCTGGCGGTAGAGGCACCCCACTTGACCTGACGGCAAATGTTAGTAAGTTTCTTTTCTCAACTTACTAAAAGCCAGCCCCCATGACCGACATCCTTTCCGTCAAGCAGGACGGCTCCACCCTGATCGTCAGCATCAATGGCGGTCCGCGCCAGGAGTTCGGGGAGGGCGTGGCCCGCGCCCTGGAAAAGCTGGTGGCCGAGGTTGATCAGAACCCCGACGTCCGTGCCGTCATCTTCACCAGCCCGCACCCCACACGGTTTATGAGCCATGCCGACGTCAAATGGCTGCAGGAGGGTGGGCTGAAGCTGAAGGCTCGCATCACTGACGGGGCCTCTGCGCCGCCGCCGGAACCCGACACCTTTGGCCTGGACCGCCTGCACGGCCTGTTCCTGAAGATGAACAGTGCCAGCGCCGTCTTCATCGCCGCCCTGCAAGGCCCGGCCCTGGGACTGGGGGCGGAGTTCTCCTGGGCCTGCGACATCCGCATCATGGCCGATGCCGACGCCTTCATCGGTCAGCCGGAAGTCCTTCTGGCCATCATGCCGGGCGGGGGCGGCACCCAGCGCCTGACCCGCCTGATCGGACCGCACAAGTCGCTGATGGCCATTCTGGATGGCAAGCCCTTCTCGCCCCAGGAGGCCCTGGCCGTCGGCGCGGTCGATGCGGTCGTGCCCAAAGATCAAGTGATGGCCAAGGCTCTCGAACTGGCCAGCCACCACGCCACCCGCCACAAGGCGTCCATCGGGGCCATCAAGCGGGCGGTCTATCTGGGCGGGTCCCTGCCCCTGCCCGAGGCGCTCCAGCTCGAAACCCGTGAGTTTATGGGCCTGGACATGGCCGATGAAGGCCAGCGGCGGATGCTGGCCTATGAGGCCGACACCTCCACGCACGGCGATCTGCCGCTCTATGTCGGCGACGCCTATGCACAGGCGCTGAGGACCGGAAGCACCTGAAGGACGTCATCGGACCTCAACGTCTCGGTGACGACACGCCGATCCGACGATAGGATCGCGCCCTGAATCGCCGCGGAGGGGCTGGTTTGAGCGCGTTCAAATTCCATGTCAGCGGTCTTGAGCACCCCGTCCCCCGGACGGTTACGGTCGTTGTAGCCGCGCTGGCGTCCTGGGGCCTGGCGGCACCCGGAGCCTCGGCCCAGAGCGTCGATCTTGAACTCAGTTCTGCCTATCTGGAGCCGTCCACCTTTGTGGGTGTGTTCAGCGAACGCCCCATGGCGCGCGTGACGGGAGCCTTCGATCTGGGCGATGCAGGCTATGTCGAGGCCTATGCCTCCTCCGGCTTCGACCGGCCTTTTCGGGATGAGGGGTCGGAGATCGGGCTGGAGGTCGGGGGCGAATGGGTTGTTGGGGGCGACCTGGTTCTGAACCTGGCCGCCGGTCGTTGGGCCAATTATGCCGGCCAGGGTCTGGAGGCGGGTGACTGGTTCGGGCGCGTCGGCCTTTCACACGGGCCGATCCAGGCCTCCGCGTCGGTTTTGCAGGGCGACAGCGATACGATCGCCCTGAACGCCTCCTATGAGTGGGCGCTAACGGAACATGTCAGCCTGCTGCCGACCATCGGCTATCTGACAGCAGATGAGGCGCTCAACTTCGGCATCGTCGGAACGATCAATTTAACCGACCAGTGGGGCCTCGCGATTACCGCTGTGGCCCCGGACTCCGACGCTGGCGACCGGGAAACCTATGTCGCTGCCTCGCTCATCTATCACTGGGAACGCGACTGACATCGGCCGCGCTGCGCCAGGCGGCGGGGGTCTGACCCTCCCATTTCTGGAAGGCGCGATAGAAGGAGCCCTGGTCGTCATAGCCGAGCAGATAGGCGACCTCGGCCACATCCAGTCCCGGATCGCGCAGATGCTCCAACGCCAGTTGGTGGCGGGTGTCGGACAGTAGCGCCTGGAAGCTGAAGCCCTCCTCCTCCAGTCGCCGTTGCAGCGAGCGTTCACTGATCGCCAGTTCGCGCGCGACACTGCGAAGCTCGGGTCGGCCCGCCGTCAACGACCTGCGGATCAGCCAGCGCACCTGTTCGGACAGGGAGGCGGCGGCGGACTGGGCGTCCAGCTGACCGGCCAGGGCCTGGTCCAGAATGGCCAAAAGCTCGGCGTTATAGGTCCCAAACGGCCGCTCCAGTTCGCGGGCGTCCAGGGTCAGCCGGTCGCTGGCGGTGCCCCAACGGATGTGACAGTCGAAATAGGCCGCGACTTCATCGTTACGTGCTCGCCGCAGCTCCAGCCGCAGCGGTCGTACGGCACCGTCCGCAACCGCACGGCCCAGTTCCACCAGGGAGGTGATCGTCGCCTCGGCCAGCGAGATCGGCAGGGGGCTGAGCGCGCGGGGCCAATGGCTCTCGATGAGGCACTGACCGCCCTCCATGCGGATTTCCAGAGCTTCGGGTGCGCACAGAGCCTTGAACCGGGCCACCCGCTGTAAGGCGTCGCCATAGGTGCGGGCGTGATGGGCGACCATGAACGACGGCGGCAGCACCGACCGGTCAAGGGCCCGCGACAGCCGCAGCCCCGCCTCGGGTCCGGCCAGGGTCTCCAGCGCGCGCCACAGGGCAAAGAACTGTTCGGTCGTCACCTGTGCATCGCCGGTGGCGACGCCGAGCGGCAGCCCCGCTTCGCGCAGGATCGCGGACCGCCCGATGTTCAGGCGGTCCAAACCGATCCAGAAGGCCTGGGGCGTCTTGATGCGGTCGGGCATCGTCACTTGGCCTGAAATCCCCCGTCGATGCTCAGGATATGGCCGGTAATGAAGCTGGCCTCGTCCGACAGCAGCCAGGCGATGCCGTTGGCGATCTCCTCAGGGCGGCCCAGTCGGTTCATCGGGTGCATAGCGCTGATATTGGCCTCGTTATAGTTCTCGTCGCCGCCTTCGAGTTGTTTGGCGATGATGTCGGTGCGGACCGCGCCGGGGGCGACGCCGTTGACGCGCACGCCCTGGGCCGCGTGATCCAGCGCCGCTGATTTGGTCAGGCCCGCCACCGCGTGCTTGGTCGCCGAATAGGACCCGGCCCACGGCATTCCGTTCAGTCCGGCGATCGAAACCAGGTTCACGATCGAGCCCTTGCCCTGTTTGAGCATCTGCCGAAGCTCATATTTCATGTCGAAATACAGCCCGACGATATTGGTGTCGATCATGGCCCGGAAGCGGTCGGTTTCCGATCCCTCGATGGTCGCGGTCTCGTTGGAGATGCCGGCGTTGTTGACCGCCATGTCCAGGCTGCCGAATTCGGCGACGATCCGGGCGATCATGGCTTCAGCGGCGGCTTCGTCGGTGACGTCGTTGCGGATGAACCGGGCCTGGGCGCCGTTGGCGGCGCGGCCCTGAAGATCCTGGACGGCGGCGTCGCCCGCGTCCTGGCGGCGACCGCTGATGACGACCGTGACGCCCTGCCCGATCAGCTTGCGGGCGGTTTCCAGGCCGATGCCGCTGGCGCCGCCGGTGATGAGTGCAACTGGATTGGCCATGATTGGCTCCTTCGTTCGTGTTGAGGAGGCCAGGATAGGCATCGCCAGGCGAAGAGGTATGGCGTAACCCGCCAGACTATTGGCGTTTCGCGCCAAGCGGCGGAACCAGGCCACTCGCTCCTTCCCGTTCGGATCGGGCGCCGGGGATTAAGCGGTGACGGTGCTCCAGATCCTCGGCTAGTCTGAAGCCGATGATCGGTCGGGGGGACTATGAGCGCGTTCGAGTTCTTCTTTTCCTTCTACGGCCTGCTGCTGGGTCTGTCGGTGGCGGCGCTGGTCAGCGGGTTTGCGGCGGTGCTGCATGAGCGCGAGCGGGTACGGTTCGGTTCGCTGACGCCGATGCTGGCGGCCTTTGTGGCGCTGGATGTGGCGACCTTCTGGAATCAGGCCTGGGTGATCTTTCGCGGAGCGCCTTACAACAACGCCCTGTTGATCGTCGGCCTGGTGGTCGCGGCGACCTTCTATATCGCCGCCAGCGTGACCTTTCCGCGCGTGACCGCCGAGGGGGTGCGCACGCGCATCGACCTGGATGAGCACTTCTGGGCCCAGCGCCGGCTGGTGCTGGGCTGTCTGTTGACGGCCAATCTCATCGTTGTAGCCCTGTTCCTGACTCTGATGGCGGTGAACACGGAGTTCGCCGCGCTTTCGAGCCTGCGGCTGTGGATCGGCTTCGCCATTTTCAGCCTTGGTACGGCGACCGCCGCCTTTGCGCCGTGGCGACGTGTGGCGATCGGCGCCCTGGGCCTGGTGTTGGCCTACAGCCTGTGGAATGTCGCCCGCGCCGCCGCCGCCCTGATCGAGGCCGGCGGCTGGTCGCCGGCGGTTGGCGGATGAGGTGTCGGCCTCCCTGCCCGAATCATGCGGACGGGACCCGTCGGCTTGGTGGTGCTAGAGACCGATTTGGGCAGGAGAGGCGGGCACACCAGAACCGGGAAGTGATCGCACCGCAGGCTCAAGGAAGGCCCCTTCCTCATGAGCGGGGCCGGTTAAATTCGGGGATTGAGCGCCCGGATTGGACCAAGCAGCTTGCCATTCCTGGCCCAGCAACCAAAACAAAGCCATGCGCGTTCTGATCACCCTGGCGTTCGGCGCCCTGTGCTTTGCGAGTCCCGTCATGTCCCAAGACCTTTCCGTCAACGCCCTGCCCTGGGACCGTCCGTTCCTGCCGCCGGCGCCGCAGTGGAACGGGGCCAGCCGCGATCTGCTGCGTCCGGCCAACGATCCGTGGGCCTCAGCCTTCGAGCAGGACGCCGAGCATGACTTTTCACCGGACTATGAAGCGACCCGCGCCTGGTTCGAGCGGCTGGACGCCGCCTCGGACCTGATCCGCATCGAACAGTTCGGGACCTCGCCGGAAGGGCGGCCGATCTATGCGGTGATCGCCTCTCGCGACGGAGCGACGTTCGATCCGTCCAAGCCGGTGCTGCTGGTCCAGGCGGGCATTCACCCCGGCGAGATCGACGGCAAGGACGCGGGCATGATGCTGCTGCGCGACATCGCCTTCTACGGCCGCGATGATCTGCTGGACCGGGTCAATCTGATCCTGATCCCGATCCTCTCGGTAGATGGGCATGAGCGCGCCGGCGCCTATTCGCGACCCAATCAGCGCGGGCCGCGCATCCAGGGCTGGCGCAACACCGCCACCAATCAGAACCTCAATCGCGACTTCCTGAAGCTGGATCAGCCGGAGATGCAGGCGGTGATGGGCCTGATCCACCGCTATCGGCCGGATCTGTATGTCGACGTTCACGTCACCGACGGCATCGACTATCAGTACGACGTAACCTACGGATATAATGGTGAGAACGGCGTTTGGAGCCGCAGCCCGGCGACGGCTCGGTGGCTGGATTCGGCCTTCCGACCCTTTGTTGACAGCGCCCTGTCGGAGCGCGGCCACATCCCCGGCGAACTGGTCTTCGCCCTCGACGACCGCAATCCGCGCGCCGGGCTGTCGGACGGCGGCCTGGGCGAACGCTTCTCCAACGGCTGGGGCTCAGCGGCCCATATCCCGACCATCTTGATCGAGAACCATAGCCTGAAGCCGCACGAGCAGCGGGTGCTGGGCACCTATGTGTTCCTGGAAGCGGCGATGCGGCTACTGGCCGATCGCGGCGGCGAGCTGCGCGGCGCTTGGCAGGCCGATGCGGCGCTCAGGCCTGCCGAAATCCCGACCAATTTCATCCCGACCGACGCGCCGATCGAAACCCGCGATTTTCTCGGCATCCGCTATGAGACCTATGAGAGCCCGGCGTCGGGCCGCGCCGAGATCCGCTGGCTGGGCGAGCCGGATCCCGAGATCTGGCGGATGCCCTTCTATGGATCGCGCCCGGGGCTGATGCTGGACCGGCCCGAGGCCTATTGGGTGCCGTCCTACCGCACCGACATCATCGAACGGCTGCGCATCCATGGACTTGAGACGGAAACCCTAACGGCGCCGCGCACGGTCCAGGTGCAGATGCTGACCTTGCCGGAAGCCGCGTTCGCCGCGCGGCCCAATGAGGGCCATGTGCCGATGACCGCGGGAACGCCGGTCGTCGAGGACGGGCCGTGGACCTTCCCAGTCGGATCCGTGCGCGTTCCCACGGATCAGCCGATGGGCGACATTGCGGTGCTTTTGCTGGAGCCGCAGTCCAGCGAAAGCTTCTTCGCCTGGGGCTTCTTCCCGGAGATCTTCAGTCGGGTGGAATATATCGAGGCCTACGCCATCGCGCCCCTGGCCGAGCAGATGCTGGCGTCGGACCCGGCGCTGCGCGCAGCCTTCGAGGCGAAGATGGCGTCGGACCCGGCCTTCGCCGCCGACGGCGATGCGCGCCTAGCCTGGTTCTATGAACGCACGCCGTTCTATGATCAGCATTTCAGACTGTATCCGATCGCGAGAGAAAACTGATGGCTCCCTCACCCGCCTTGGCCGCCGCCGCCCTGTGGACCGGCCTGCTTCTGATCCTGCTTGTGGTGCTGTCGGCCCGGGTCGTGATGGGCCGAAGGCGACTGCGTGTGTCCCTGGGCGACGGGGGGCAGCACGAAATGTCGGTGCTCGTACGGACCTTCGCCAATGCGGCCGAATATGCGCCCGCCGGCATCGCCGCGCTGATCCTGCTGGCGTTGGTCGGGGCCTCGGCGCTGGAAGTCCATCTTGTCGGCGCGGCGCTGTTTCTTGGCCGGGTGATCCATCCGTTCGGCCTGGCCGGCCGCAAGGCGCCGAATCCAGCCCGGGCCATCGGCATGGCCCTGACCTGGCTGGCGCTGCTGGGGGCCGCCGTCTTGCTGCTTCTGGCGGCCGCGGTAGGCGTCTAGCCCCGAAATCGCCCCACTCGGGCTGTGTTGTCTGGGCGGGGCGGGGGCCTGGAGGTCGAATAATGCGCCGTATCGCTGTCGCCATGGCCGCCTGCGCCGGGCTGTCTGCCTGTGTCACCACCGGTGGGGACTACCCGCGCATCCGCTACGCCCGCGCCGCCGAGGCTGGCCCCGTCGCCATGCAGCTGGCCGGGCGGCCCACCGCCGAGCAGATGCAGGACGCTGAATCGCGATGGGGCCACGCCATCGCCGACGCCTATGCCTGCGACATCAATGGCCTGGCTGTGTCTGAGGCCGGTATGATCGGGGCCCTGGAGCTGGCCGCCATGTCGTCCGCCAGCCGCGGGCGGCAGGACGCCTTTGATGGGGTTCTCGGCTTCATGTCACAGCTCGGTCGCCACGGCGCGACCGGGGCGACGCGACCGGACGAGGGGCGCTGCCGACGATTGACGGCCTGGGTCGGCGACGTCCGGCACGAGGGACGCGCCCTGCTGCTGCGCGAAGCCGAGGATCGACTGTTGCCGCCGAACTGATGCGCGTCATTTGCAGCGGCGCGCCCGGTCGGCCATATGCGCTGGATGACCGACGCCCCGTTCTCGCTTGACGCCGCCCATGATGTTGTTGATCGCGCCCTGAAAGCCGGCGCCGACGCGGCCGAAGCTGTGCTCGCGCGGCGCAGCGCATTGTCCGTGGCCGTGCGTCTGGGCGAGCTGGAGGAGGTCGAACGTGAGGAATCGCGCGACCTGGGCTTGCGCGTGTTCATCGGCCGCAAGCAGGCGGTGGTTTCAGCCTCGGATTTGTCGGACGCGACTCGCGAACGCCTGGTCGAGCGCGCCGTGGCCATGGCCAGGCTGGCCCCCGAGGATCGCTATGCGGCGTTGGCGCCGAAGGACCGCCTGGCCGGCGCAGGCTACCCTGAGCTCGACCTGTTCGATCCGACCGAGCTGGATGCCGCTGCCCTGGAGCTCCGGGCTCGCGAGGCCGAGGACGCGGCGCGCGCCGTCCCCGGCGTGACCAAGTCCGATGGCGGCCAGGCCAGCCTCTCGACCGGCGACTGGGGCCTGGTCACGTCGCACGGCTTCGAAGGCCGTCATCGCGGCTCCGCCTTTTCCATCGCCGCCGGCGTCATCGCCGAGCAGGACGGGGTGATGGAGATCGGCGGCGAGGGCCGCTCGACCCGGCATCTGGCCGACCTGATGGCGGCGGACGCGGTCGGGGCGGAGGCCGGACGCCGGGCCGTGTCCCAGCTAGGCGCGCGCAAACTGTCCAGCCGCAGCGCCCCGGTGATCCTGGAAAACCGCGTCGCCACCCAGTTGATAGGGCCGCTGATCGGGGCCATCGCCGGGCCGGCGGTGGCGCGCGGCGTATCCTTTCTCAAGGACCGGATGGGTCAAAAGATCCTGTCCGATGCGATCACCCTGACCGACGACCCCTTGCGCCCGCGCGGCCTGGGTTCGACCCCGTTCGACGACGAGGGGGTCGCGGTTCAGCGCCGCGCCCTGATCGACAGGGGCGTGCTCAACAGCTGGCTGCTCAACACCGCCTCGGCGGCCCAGCTGGGTCTGGAGACGACCGGCCACGCCTCGCGCGGGCTGGCGGGGCCGGCCGGCGTGTCGGGCCACAACCTGACCCTTGAGCCAGGCGAGCGCGATCTGGCCGGGCTGATGGCGGACGCCGGATCGGGTCTGCTGGTCACCTCTATGTTCGGCCCGTCGCTCAATCCGAATACAGGCGACTGGTCCGCCGGGGTCAGCGGCCAGTGGTTCGAGAACGGCCAGATCGTCCAGGCTGTCAATGAGGTGACCATCGCCGGCAATCTCCTGGCGCTCTATCAGCGCCTGGTTCCAGGCGCCGACCTGGAGCTGCGGTCATCCAACAACAGCCCGTCCTTGCTGATCGACGCGGTCGCTATCGCCGGGGCATGAACGACGACCTGACCCTGTTGGTCGAGGCGGCCCGGCGCGCCGGCCGAATCGCGCTTGACCGACGAGCGGCGGGGCTGACGATCCAGTCCAAGGTCGGTGGCTCGCCCGTCACAGACGGCGACCTGGCGGTCAATGAATTCCTCCTGGACGGCCTGCGCACGGCACGGCCCGACTACGGCTGGCTGTCCGAAGAGACTCTCGACGATCCAGCCCGGCTTGGGACGCGGCGGCAGTTCGTGGTCGATCCGATCGACGGCACCGTGGCCTATATCAAGGGCCGGCCCTGGTGGAGCATCGCCATCGCCGTGGTGGAGAACGGCCAACCCGTCGCCGCCGTGGTCCACGCCCCGGCGCTGGATGAGACCTTCTCCGCTATCCTCGGGGCGGGCGCGCGGCTGAACGGAGGCGTGATCCATGCCTCTGACGCCGACCAGCTGGAGGACGCTTCGATGTTGGCGGACGCCGCGCTGCTGGAGCGGCCGATCTGGGAGGAGCCATGGCCGACAATGCGGCTGGAGCGTCGCAACTCCATCGCCTACCGCATGGCCCTGGTCGGGGCGGGAGCATTCGACGCCGCCATCTCTCTGGGCGCCAAATGGGACTGGGATCTGGCCGCTGGCAGCTTGATCGCAAGCGAAGGCGGGGCTTTCGCCACCGATCACGGCGGTCGACCGTTCCGGTTCAACCAACCCATCCCGCAACAACCCAGCCTGGTCTGCGCCGCGCCGGGTCTGCACCCGTTGATCATCGCGCGCTGTCGGCCTATTGCCCTGACCGATCCAAATAGCGGAAAGCCATGAGCCAGCACGACCACGACCACGCCGACGACGAACAGCTCCTTCACATCGTGATCGGGGGCGAACTGCGTCACCTGGGCGAGCCGACCTTCCGCGATGTCTCCAAGATCGAGTTCGTCGGCGCCTATCCGAACTACGCCGAGGCCCGCAAGGCCTGGAAGGCGCGGGCCCAGGCCACCGTCGACAACGCGCATATGCGCTATTTCATCTTGCATGCGCATCGATTGATCGATCCGCGCGGAGACGAGGATTGAGGGATTTCGGACCCGGAGAGATCGCCGCCCTCGTGGCCATGGTGCTCTCACTCGTGGTCTGGATCGGCGCTCTGCGCGGGGCCCGGCGCTGGCAACGGCTCCAGCAGGCCCCCCGCAAACGCAAAGACCCGGCGCGCCCGCCGGCGGAGCCCGACGACCCCGCTCGGCCACCCGGCCCGTGGGGCTGACTATTCGCGCCTGAGCAGCTTGTCGGTCAGGATCGTGGCCCACCAGCTGGCTTGGAAATCGGCCTTGATGGCGGCGGGATCATAGTCGTCGGACATCACCCAATCGATGAAGCTGACGCCCTTGGGCTCGACATCTTCCAGATAGCGCTCGAACACATAGTCCAGCACCCCGGTCTTGCCCTGGCGGACGTGCAAGGTGCGCAGGCCCAACTCGCGCACGGCGTCGCGGATCGGCTCACCCAAGTGGAAATGCCGATAGAGGACCGCCATGATCCCAGCTCTGTCCGCTCCGGACTTGCAGTGCATCAAGGCGGGGTATTCGATGGTCTCGAAGATCTGTTTGGCGTGCAGCACCCGCTCGCGGCTGGGAACCTCACGCGAGCCCATGGGAGCGTCGACCCAGGCCATGCCGAGACGGTCAACCGCGTCCTTCTCCAGCTGGTAGTGGGCGCTGTGCGGACCGCCGCGAAGATTGATCACCGTCTTCAAGCCGCGCTTTTTCCACCAGGCCAGCTGGAACGGCCAGGGGTGGTTGGTCCGGATCATGTCCGGCCCGATCCAGTGCGCATTGGAGAATCCGACGCGCAGGAAGGCGTGGTCGCCCCACACGAAGTCCCGGTAGGCGCGCGCGCGGCCCCAGAAGGTGGAAAGATCGTAACCCGCCATAGGTGGCTGACTAGCTTGAAGCGCCCCACATTTGAAGCGCGCTTGACTTAAGTGCTGCAAGGACCGACCGGAAGACCATGAGCCGCGCGCCCGCCGACACGCCGAACCGGGAGATCCTCGCCCGCATCTGGCGCGACTACACGCGCCCGCGCTGGCCATGGCTGGCCGGGGCGATGGCGGCGGCCGTGGTGGTGGCCCTGACCACCGCCGCAGTGCTCAACCTGCTTGAGCCCGCCATGAACGGCCTGTTCGTTGAGCAGAACCGCACCGACCTGTGGCTGATTCCGCTGGCCATCATTGGCGTGGCGCTGGCGAGGGCGCTGGCGGCCGTGGTGCAGGCGTCCCTGGTCAACCGGCTCGGCCACGGCATGGTCGGGGAGATGCAGGTCCAGCTGTTTGGCCGGATGATCCGTTCAGACCTGACCCAGATCAGGAGCGAACACTCCGGCAAATATGTCTCGTCGCTGTTGTTCGACGCCAATCTGGTGCGCGAGGCCTTTACCCAGGGAATGGTCAACTACGTCCAGTCCGGCTTGATCGTGGCGGCCACGGTCGGCTCGATGTTGTGGCTGGACTGGACCCTGACGCTTCTGGTCCTGCTGGCCATGCCGGTGGTCGGCTGGGTGATGCGCCGCTTCGCCCAGCGCACCAAGAAGGCCGCCGAGGGCGCCATGGGCGAAACCGCCGCTCTGTCCACGGCGGTTATGGAGGGCCTGGACGGCGTCAAGGTCATCCAGATCGAGGGGCGCGAGACCGACGAGGAGCTTCGCGTCGAGGCCGTGGTCCGGCGCCGTCAGAACCACGTCATCAAGGGCGCAAACGCGCGCGCCTTCGCCGCGCCGGTGACGGAGCTGGTCTCCACCGTCGTTGTGGCGGCGGTTTTGACCTATGGCGGCTGGAGAGCCCAGACCGGCGGGCTGAATGTGGGTGAGTTCACGGCCTTCATCGGCCTGCTGATGGGGGCCGGCCAGGCGCTGCGCCAACTGGCCAATCTGCAGAGCGTACTGGCCGAGGGCTTCACCGCCGCGGGCCGACTGTTCAAGGCGCTCGACGTCACGCCCCAGATCGTTGATCGGCCGGCGGCGGCGCGGCTAGCCGACGGGCCCCTGTCGATCATCCTGGACGATGTCGCCTTCCGCTATGGCGCGCGCGCGCCGGCTCTGCGCGGCGTCAGCCTGGAGGCCAGGCCCGGCGAGAGCATAGCCCTGGTCGGGCCCTCAGGCGGCGGCAAGTCGACGATCCTGAACCTGATCCCTCGCTTCTATGATGCGGAAAGCGGTTCAGTCATGATCAACGGGGCGGATGTGCGCGATGTGACCCTTGAGTCGCTGCGCAGCCGCATCGCCCTGGTCAATCAGGAGCCGTTCCTGTTCGACGACACCCTGGCCGCCAACATCGCCTACGCCCGGCCCGGCGCGACCCAGGCCGAGATCGAGACGGCGGCGAGGGCGGCGGCGGCGCACGATTTCATCACCGGCCTGGCCGACGGTTATCAGACCCGCGCCGGCGAGGGCGGCGGCAATCTGTCCGGCGGTCAGCGCCAGCGCATCGCCATCGCCCGCGCCTTTCTCAAGGATGCGCCGATCCTGCTGCTGGACGAGGCCACCTCGGCCCTGGACACCGAGAGCGAGGCCCAGGTCCAGGCCGCGCTGGAGCGGCTGATGCAGGGCCGCGCCACCATCATGATCGCCCATCGCCTGTCGACGGTGAAGGCGGCTAGCCGGATTTATGTCATCGACGCCGGGCGCGTGGTCGAGAACGGAACCCACTCGGCTCTGGTTCGCAAGGGCGGCCTGTACGCCCGCCTGGCCAAGAGCCAGTCGCTGGAGGGGACGCCGGCGTGAGGCCGCTTCGCACCCCCTGGGTCCAGTCCGTCCTGGCCTGGCTGTTCGCAGCCTGGCTGAAACTGTGCCTGTCCACCACGCGCTGGCGTCATGCTGATCGAGAGGTCGCCGAGGCGATCTGGACTGCGGGCGGCGGTGTCATCGTCTGTTTCTGGCATTCGCGCCTGACCCTGGCGCCGCAAGCCTGGCCGGCGGGCCGGGCCCAGGAGCCGCGCGTCCTGGTCTCGTTGTCGCAGGATGGCGAGTTCATCGCGCGGGCCGTCGAGCGTCTCGGCTTTCCGGCCATCCGCGGTTCCTCGTCCAAGAAGGGCGCGCCGGACAAGGCCAAGGGCGGGGCGGCGGCCTTTCGCGACACCTTGCGCTGGATCCAGAACGGCGGCGCGGTCGCCATCACCCCTGACGGCCCGCGCGGGCCGGTCGAGACCATGGCCGAGGGCGCGGTGATGCTGGCGCGAGTCTCGGGCGCGCCGGTGCTGCTGATCGGCCTTGCCAGCGGACCGGCCATAACGCTCGACACCTGGGATCGGGGGCGGCTGCCCCTGCCGTTCGGGCGCGGCGCTGTCGTTTACGAGGGCCCCATCCGCATTGGCCGCGAGGCGGACGTCGCCGAGATCCGGGCCGATTGGGCCGAACGCCTGTCGGCGGCGACGCGGCGAGCGGAGGCGCTGCTGTGAGCCTGGCCCTGTCGCTCTATCAGCTCGGCACGCGGCTGCTTGAACCCCTGGCCCCAGCCTTGCTTCGGCGGCGCGCCGCCCGGGGCAAGGAGGACCCGAAGCGTTTTGAGGAGCGGCTCGGCTTCGCCACCCTTGGGCGGCCCTGCGGTCCGTTGGTCTGGATCCACGGCGCCAGCGTCGGCGAGACCCTTTCGGCCCTGCCGCTGATCGAACGGATCGGGCGGGAATGGCCCGGAGTCTCGGTCCTCGTCACCTCCGGCACCACCACCTCAGCGGCAATGCTGGCCCCGCGCCTGCCGGACTTCGCCCTCCATCAGTATGCCCCGGTCGACGGTCCGGCCGCCGTCGGGCGATTCCTCGATCATTGGCGGCCCGACCTGATGATCCTGCTCGAAGGCGAGTTGTGGCCCAACCTGATTCTCGAAGCCCACGCCCGCGGTAGCCGCCTCGCCCTGGTCAGCGCCCGCTTCACCGAAGCCAGCGCCGGCGGCTGGCGGCGCGCCCGGGGTGCGGCGCGTCGGCTGTTGTCCGCCTTTGATCTGATCCTGCCGCAGGACGACGCCTCGGCGGCGCGCCTGACCGATCTTGGCGGTCGCATCGCGGGCCGCGCCAATCTCAAACTGGTCGGGGATCCGCTGGCGCATGACCCCGGCGAGTTCGAACGGCTCAGCCGTGCCGCCGGAGACCGGGCCGTGGTTGTATCCGCCAGCACCCATCCGGGTGAGGAGACGTTGGCCGACCATGCGGTCTCGGGCTTGGGCCTGGGCTTGGGCGCGCGACCCCTGCACCTGATCGCCCCGCGCCATCCGCGCCGGGCCGACGCCATCGAGGCCGAACTGACCCTGGCTGGCCGAATGGTGGCGCGGCGATCGCGCGGAGAGGCGATCTCGCCGGACACCGACGTCTATCTGGCCGACACCCTGGGCGAGCTCGGCCTGTTCTTCCGGCTGGGCGATGTGATCGTGCTCGGCGGCGGCTGGGCCGAGGAGGTCGGCGGCCACAATCCGCTGGAGCCAGCCCGGCTCGGTAAGCCGGTCATCTCTGGACCCTCGGTCGACAACTGGGCCGGGGTGTTCGAGGCGATGGTCGAGGCCGACGCGGTGCGTCTGGCCGATGAGACGGAGCTGGCCGGGACCCTCGCCAGCCTTCTGGCCGATCCGGATGGCGCCTCGGCGCTAGGCCAGCGGGCCCGCCTGTTCGCCCGGCGTCAGGATGGGGCGCTCGACGCCCTGTGGCCCCACCTCGAGCCCCTGGCCCCGCAATGAAGCTGTCGACCCCTCGGTGGTGGTATAGACGCCAAGGCGGTGGGCTTCTGTCGGTTCTGCTCCGACCGCTCTCAGCCGTCTTTGCAAGCCAGACCGCCAGACGCCTGGCCGCCACGACCGGTTTCGACCCTGGCGTACCGGTGATCTCGGTCGGCAATCTCACCGTCGGCGGCTCGGGCAAGACCCCGGTGGCGCGCGAGATTCTGCACCTGCTGGCGCGCTCTGGCCTTGATGGCCACGCCCTGTCGCGCGGCTACGGCGGCGGCGAGGCCGGCCCGTTGCTGGTCGATCCGGATGGCCACACGGCCGTCGAGGTCGGCGACGAACCGCTGATGCTGGCCCAGGATCACCCCGTCTGGATCGCCCGGGATCGAGCCGGCGGCGCGCGCGCCGCCGCCGCTGCCGGGGCCCAGGTCATCGTTCTGGACGACGGCCACCAGAACCCGAGCGTGAGGAAGTCTCTGTCTCTGATCGTGGTCGACGGCGAGACCCGGGGCGGGGAATGGCCTTTCGGCGACGGCTCGGTCGTCCCCGGCGGCCCGCTCCGCGAACCGCTGCAGGCCGGGCTCGCCCGCGCGGACGCGGTCATCCTGCTGCTGCCGGCCGACCTGGATGAGCCGGCGCCGGAACTGCTCGCGGTCTTCGGCGCCCTGCCGGTGGCCGTGGCTCGACTGGAGCCGGTCAAGCCGCCCTCACCTGGTCCCAAGGTGGGCTTCGCCGGCATCGCCAAACCCTGGCGGGTCGAGCACAGTCTCAAGGCCGCTGGGGCCGACCTGAAGGTCTTTCGCAACTTTCCGGACCACGGCGTCTATGCTGAGCGCGACCTGCAGGCCCTGGCCCGGCAGGCTGATCGCCTTGGCGCCGGCCTGATCACGACCGAGAAGGACTGGGTCCGGCTGCCCCCGGCTTGGCGGTCGCGTATCGAAAGTTGGCCGGTCCGAGCCCGCTTCGAGGATGAGCGGGTGATTCGCAGACTTTTGCCTCGGGGGCCGGACGACCTGTCCTAACGCCGGCTGCGCCCGAGATAGACGATCAGGGCGCCGTAGTGGGCGATCTCAGCCAGAACGAGGATCAGCACCCCGGCGTTGGCCGCCAGGACCAGACCGTTGTCCATAAGACTGCTCAGAATCGCCTGGGCCCGCTCGGCCGCAGAGGGTCCGGACAGGGCGCCCAGCACCAGGGCCAGGCCGGTCAGGATCATCAGGCTGGTGACGACCACCCCATGCGCCAGCCGGGTCGCGCGCAAGCCGGCCCAGGCCTCGTCATCGTCGCGGTGACGACGGCGGCGGTCGCGCTTGTCGAACACCTCAACGACAAAGCCGATCAGGATGGCCGCCAGGATCGAGACCGCCACCGAGACGGCGAAAGGTAGGCCCATGGCGCGCGCGAAGCCGGCCTCAGCCAGCTGACCCGAGCCGGCGCTCTGGACCAGCCGTACGAAATAGAAGCCCCAGATCAGGATGGTGGCGGCCAGTTCAGACCAGGCTCCGGCCAGGCGTGGGGTCATGGGTTTGCTCCGGCGGGTCTGGTCACGGCGTCAGGCACGACCCTCGACCAGGTCGGCGACCCTGCAGACCGTACTCCAATTGCGGCCTGTTCCGAGGCCGATCAGGCGCGGCTGGCTCTTTTGGGCCATGACGGAGCGGCCAATGCCGTCCGGATGCCAGAACCACAGGGAGCCGCCCGCCTCCTCGACCCGTTCCTGATCGGTCGCAAAGGTCCGCAAGGTCGCCAGGGCGCCGGGACGGACCTCAGCCTTCATCACCATGACCAGCAGCCGGGAAGGATCTGTTTGGGCCTGGGCTGGAAACGGATTGGTCGTCATCATCGCCGCCCATTGATCGGGTGTGCGCACCACCGCGTCGATGCGGCGGCCGAAGCGTTGCCCGGTCTCAGCCTCGACCTGCGCTTCCAGCACCCCAGGGTCGCGGTCGCTGTCGACGATCAGATTGCCCGAGGCCAGGAGCGTACGGGGGTTCGCCAGGCCCAGAGCCAGGGCCATGGCCTTCTGCTCGGCGACAGGCGCTCGCACGCCGCCGGTGTTGAGGCCCCGGAACAAGATAATCCGCCGGCTCATCGTTTCTGGCACTTCGCGCAGAAGAAGGTCGAGCGACCGGACTGGACGATCCGGCGGACCAGGCCCGGACAGCTCGGCGTGCGGCATGGCTCACCCTCGCGGTCATAGACGTCGAAGCTGTGCTGGAAATAGCCCTGGCCGCCCTCGGCGTTGGCGAAGTCCCGGAGCGTCGAGCCGCCGGCCTCGACCGCTTCGCCGAGGACCTGGCGGATGGCGGCGGTCAGGATCTCCAGGCGGGGGCGACTGATGCGTCCGGCCAGGGTCAGGGGTGAGATGCGCGAGCGGTAGAGCGCCTCACAGACATAGATGTTGCCCAGGCCCGCGACGATCCGCTGGTCCAGCAGGGCCGCCTTGACCGACGTAGTGCGGCCCTCGAACCCGGCCTTCAGATCGGCCGCCGAGAAATGGTTCGACAGGGGCTCAGGTCCCAGGCCGACGAACCAGGGGTGCGCGCCTAACTGATCGGTCGGGATCAGGCCCATGAAGCCAAAACGCCGGGCGTCGGCATAGCCCAATCGGGTCAGCCGCCCGGCCCGCTCTGCTGTCAGTGACAGATGCTCATGCGGTCCGGCGACGGGCGGGGCGTCCTCGAAGACGCCGATCGCTTCGCCGCCCAGGGTAAAGCGGCCGGTCATCCCCAGATGAGTGACCCAGGTGTCGCCGGTCGAGAGGGGGAACAGCAGATATTTGGCCCGCCGGTCCAGTCGTTCGACCACCGCGCTGTCCAGTCGCTCGGCGAACCGGTCAGGAAATGGGAACCGTAGGTCAGGCCGGTTCTGGCGCACCTGGCCCAGCCGCGCCCCAGCCAGAACCGGCTCAAGGCCTCGGCGCACCGTCTCGACTTCGGGCAGCTCGGGCATGGCCCTTTGATAGGCCTCCCGCGCGACTGCGCCAAGGCGCCGCTTGCCGTGGCCGTGCCGCCTGTGGGAGGCTGCCGGCGGGGGCGCTTTCAGGAGGGACGGCTGTGTTCGACGCCGTTCGCATGGCGCTGGCCGCATGGGCGGTTTCGGCCGTGGCCGGGCCGGCTGGGCCGGTTGAGGTGATCGCCTATCAGGCCACGCCGGTGGTTGAGGGCGGCGCGCTGGAGGGTGTGGACGTAACCCTGAGCTTTCGTGGCGATGCGGATGGACGCACCGACGTTCGATTGCCCGAGGCCTGGGCGGGCGCCCGGCGGCTGGAGCGCACCATCAGCGAGGTCCGGGTCGAAGGGGCGCGTCTGAGACGAAACGGGGCGCGCCTGCGGCTGCGGCATCGAGGCGACGAACCGATCCGCCTGACCTATCGGGTGCGACAGGACTACGCCGGCCCGCCCCGGGCTGGATTTGACCGGCCCTACCGACCCTCGACGTTGGCGGACGGCTTCACCCTGATCGGCTGGACCGTCTTTGCACGGGTTGAGGGCCGCGAGGATCAGTTGACTCGTTTCGACTGGGGTCCGGCGCCGGTCCGCTGGGCGCTTGCGTCTGATCTGGACCACCTGGCCGGCGCCCCACTCCGCTATGATGAGCTTGCCGACAGCGTGCTGATGGGCGGTCGCGACATGCGCGTTATCACGCGCGAGGCGGCCGGCGGACAGCTAAGGATCGCCGTGCACGGCGGCTGGCGGTTTCCAGTCGAGACGCTGGCTGATCGTTACGCCCGGATCGTCCAGGCCTCCTCGGCTTTCTGGGAGGATGAGGGGCGACCCTATTTTCTGGCGCTGACGCCGCTGGCCGGGACGCCGGGCGCCGAGGCCCAGGCAGGCCTGGGTCTGGGCGACGCAGTGGCGGTATGGCTGTCGGCGGACATGACGCTGGACGGAGCCGACCATGTGCTGGTCCACGAACAGCAGCACGCCTGGCTGCCTGATCGGGTCGGGGGGCTGGCCGAAGGACCGGCCGAGGTGTTGGACTTCTGGTTTTCGGAAGGCTTCACCGATTTCTACGCGCTGAGGACCGCTCTGCGGGCCGGACTGACGACGCCGGAAGCCTATCTGGCGGCTTTGGACAGGGCGCTGGAGCTGCAGGCCCACACGCCGGCCCGGATGGGCAACGCCGAGGTCGCGCGCGCCTTCTTCAGCGACCCGAGGGCGGCGGGCGTGCCCTATCACCGGGGTCTGCTGCTGGCGGTGGCGCTGGACGGCCGGATGACGGCGCTTTCGCAAGGCGCGCGCGATCTGGATGACGTGGTCCAGGCCATGCGGCGCGGTCAGGGCCGGGCGCCCCTGCGACTGATCGAGGCCTATGGGGCGCTGGGCGGCGGCGATCTGAGGCCGACGCTGTTCCACCACGTCGACCGGGGAGAGCCGATCCGGCTGGACCCGGCGAGCTTCGGCGATTGCGCCGAGGTGTTCGATGCGACCAGCGGTCGCCAGCGCATCGCCCCCGGACCGGGTCTGGGCGGCAAGACGCGCGACGCCTGCATCGCCCGGTTGGCGGGACTTTAGAGCGGCGCGCATTTTGGTCCGACCCGCAGTTCCCGCTCAGTCAAGGCATGGGCCGTAGATATAAGGATATCTTTATGTCCGGTTGCCCCGCGCGGCCTGGGCGGCTATAGGCGCGGTCGAATTCCCCGGACAGTTCGCGCCCCAGGAGGCCCTTCGTGACCGACTACATCGTCAAGGACATCTCGCTCGCCGATTTCGGCAACAAGGAGATCGCCATCGCCGAGACCGAAATGCCCGGTCTGATGGCCGTGCGCGCCGAATACGGCAAGGACCAGCCGCTCAAGGGCGCCCGTATCGCCGGCAGCCTGCACATGACGATCCAGACCGCGGTGCTGATTCAGACGCTGGAAGCCCTGGGCGCCGACGTCCGCTGGGCCTCGTGCAACATCTTCTCGACCCAGGATCACGCCGCCGCCGCCATCGCGGCCAGCGGCACGCCGGTCTTCGCGGTCAAGGGCGAGACCCTGTATGAGTACTGGGAATACGCCCACAAGATCTTCGAATGGGCCGACGGCGGCTATCCGAACCTGATCCTGGATGACGGCGGCGACGCGACCCTGCTGTGCGTGCTCGGCCCCAAGGCCGAGAAGGATCCGTCGGTGCTCGACAATCCGCAGAACGAGGAAGAAGAAGCCCTGTTCGCGGTGATGAAGCGCTATCTGGCTGAGAAGCCCGGCTTCTATTCGGCCATCCGCGACGCCATCCAGGGCGTGTCGGAAGAGACCACCACGGGCGTGCATCGCCTGTACGAAATGGCCAAGAAGGGCGAGCTGCCGTTCCCGGCCATCAACGTCAACGACAGCGTCACCAAGTCCAAGTTCGACAATCTGTACGGCTGCCGTGAGAGCCTGGTCGACGCCATTCGCCGCGGCACCGATGTGATGCTGTCGGGCAAGGTCGCGGTGGTTCTGGGTTACGGCGACGTCGGCAAGGGCTCGGCCGCGAGCCTGCGCAACGGCGGCGCCCGCGTCATCGTCACCGAGATCGACCCGATCTGCGCCCTGCAGGCCGCCATGGAGGGCTATGAGGTCCAGACCATGGACGACGTCGCCGACAAGGCCGACATCTTCTGCACCGCGACCGGCAACAAGGATGTGCTGACCGTCGAGCATATGCGGCGCATGAAGAACAACGCCATCGTCTGCAACATCGGCCACTTCGATTCCGAGATCCAGATCGCGGGCCTGAAGAACTTCAAATGGGACGAGATCAAGCCGCAGGTCCACCATGTGGAATTCCCGGACGGCAAGAAGATCATCGTGCTGTCCGAAGGCCGTCTGGTGAACCTGGGCAACGCCACTGGCCACCCGTCGTTCGTGATGAGCGCGTCCTTCACCAACCAGACGCTGGCCCAGATCGAGCTGTGGGCCAACACCAAGACGCCCAAGTATGAAACCGAAGTCTATGTCCTGCCCAAGCATCTGGACGAGAAGGTCGCGGCGCTGCACCTGGACAAGCTGGGCGCCAAGCTGACGACGCTGTCCAAGGACCAGGCCGACTACATCGGCGTGCCGACCGAAGGTCCGTTCAAGCCCGAGCACTACCGCTACTAGAGACGCACGTCGGGATCCTATAGGCGGTCCCCGCCTGCCGGAACGCGCTCCGGACCCGTCCGTCTTGCTCCCGAAACAAGGGGGGCAAAAGGTGCAAAATGAAAATCCGGTGCGGGCCCCTGGCTGCGCCGGATTTTTCGTATGCGTCAGGCCAGAGCAGGCTGACATCCGCGACACCGGCCAGGATTGGCGTCGGTCAGGCATGGGCCGACGGCGACGTGGCGGCGACGGCGCCGAACAGGGAGAACGGTCCGCCGCGCACCCGGCTGGGCGGTGGCGAGCAGGGATGATATCGCCACGCCGAAGTGAATTGTTGGGGCAAGCCACGGCTTTAGTTCTTAGGTGCGAGCAAATCGCCGTCGCCCGAACGTTGCGCCGTCTATCCTCCCCATGGACGGGGGGAGCCCTGCCTCACCCCTCGTCGCCACCCTGGCGGTTGTTGCGGGCGAGCTGTTCGGCCCAGTAGGCCGCTCCCTCATCGGGTTTGAACATCGTGCGCGGAGCGCCGTCCCGGGTAGCCACGGCGAAGGTGTTGGACGGCGCATGGTAGTAGAGGGTGTCGCCGTTTCGGCGTCGAGCGGTCTCGGTGCCGGGCGGTGGATTGGATATGAAGGCGTGGGCGGCCTGCACATAGGCGTCGACGCTTGAAGCGCCAAAGGCGGCGCCGTTGCGGTCAAAGGCGCGCTGGGCGCCTTGTTCGGCCGAGCGGTTGCGCGCTTCGGACCAGACCGGCCGACCACGCTCGGCCTCCGCCACAGGCGCCGCGGCGTCAGCGCCGGCATCGCCAGCCGACGCCGCCTCGCCGGACAGGGCCGCCGCCGTCTGAGCCTCGCCTTCCGCCTGGCGATCACGCGTCTCAACCGCTGAGCCGCCGTTACCGCACCCTCCCGTCAACGCCAGGGCGGCCACCGCCACAAATGTCATCATCCGCATGATTGTCTCCCGCCTTGGTTGCAGATCGACGTTGTACTACAGAATTCTGTTCTTGCAATGTTCTTATTGTCGCGCTTCAGGCGTACTCATCGCACCAGCCGGCCAGAACCTCGATCCCGGCGCGATCTGCGGCGGTCATGGCTTCGGCGTGGGAGGCGTAGGATTGCGGCCACCGCCGGGCCGCGCCGTCGGCGCCGCGAACCTCGACCACAAATGAGGCCTCGCCGTCGCGAATAAGCGGAAAACGACGGACAATCCGAGCCGTATGGGTCTGCACCATCACCCCCCTGGGGCCAGACGCGGACCTTGATCATGTTTCGCCCCCGAGTCGAGTCTTTGAGTAACGACGTTTGTTATTTGCAGCCCAACCGCCTGGCCTCGACCCGGAGCGGGCTAGGCCTTAAGCCAAAGGCGACACAGGAGCCCCCATGACCATCGCCATTCGCCTCAAGCGCCTGCCGCATTCCCAGGGCCTGCCCCTGCCGGCCTATGAGACCGAGGGCTCCGCTGGAATGGATCTGAGGGCGGCGGTGGCGGAGGATGCGCCGGTGACCCTTCAGCCTGGCGGACGGGCGCTGATCCCGACAGGCCTGGCCATCGCCCTGCCCGCCGATCACGAGGCCCAGGTGCGGCCACGCTCGGGGTTGGCGCTCAAGTTCGGGATCACCTGCCTGAACAGCCCCGGCACGATCGACGCCGACTACCGTGGCGAGGTCGGTGTCATCCTGGCCAATCTGGGCGCCGAGCCCTTCACCGTGCGGCGCGGCGACCGCATCGCCCAGCTGGTCTTCGCGCCCGTCACACGCGGCGCCTTCCAGGAGGCCGAGAGCCTGGACGACACCGCCCGCGGCGCCGGCGGCTTCGGCTCGACCGGAGCCTGACACGCAATTCTGCGTTAGGGTGACTGGCGGCCAAGCTTGGTCGGAACAGCGGGGAATGCACCCATGAATATGATCATCGCCTTTTTCCAGCAACTCTGGGAGCTGGCCCAGGCCGGGTTTTCCGGCGTCAATCAGGTGCTCGGCATCCTCATCGCCATCGTCGGGGCGCTGCTGATGCACAACTGGCGCGACCTTTGGCGCACCGCAGCCGGCGCCGCGGTGATCCAGGTCATCATAGGGGCGATCCTGCCGATGCTGAACGGGGGCCCGTTCTCCTTGCCCAACGTCCTGACCCTGACCTTCTGGATGACGCTGCTGGCCCTGTTCCTGGGATTTTCGGTGGTGGTCGCCCTGTTCTACTTCGTGAAGTCGCTGTTCGTGCGGCGCGGGTCCGCAGCGGCTCACTAGCAGCGTGGTCAGGGCTGGAGGCTCGGCAGTCCTCCCTCCAGGCCCCCTCGCGCCTACGCCTGTTGAAAGCCCAGGACGTCCTGCATCCCATAGAGGCCGGGGCTGCGGCCCTTGACCCACAGAGCGGCCATGACAGCGCCGCGCGCGAACAGGACGCGGTCGCGCGCCGAATGAGACAGGGTCAGGATCTCGTCCTGGGCCGCGAAGATGACCTGGTGCTCGCCGACCACACCGCCCGCGCGGATGGCGGAAAATCCGATCTCGCCGACGGGCCGCTCCTCTCCCAGTCCGTCGCGCGGACGACCCCGAACATCGGCCAGGTCCTGGCCGCGGCCGTCAGCGGCGGCCTCACCCAGCATCAGGGCGGTGCCAGACGGGGCGTCCTTCTTCATGCGGTGATGGGCCTCGACGACTTCGATGTCCCAGTCCGAGGCCGGCAGGCGCCGGGCCGCCTGGGCGACCAGACCAACCAACATATTGACGCCCAAAGAGAAGTTACCGGATTTGACGATGGCGACACGCTCGGCGGCGCGCTCGATCTCGGCGTCCTGTTCGGGGGTGAAGCCTGTGGCGCCAATGACCAGGGCCGGGCCGCCGGCCTCGGCGCAGATCCGGGCCAGATCGACCGAGGCGGCCGGCTCGGTGAAGTCGATGACGACGTCGCAGGCGCCCAGGTCCGGCACATCGGTGCGGTCAAAACGCGCCGCCGTGACCACGTCGCTGCGCCGGTCCAGCACCTCGGACACGGCGCGGCCCATGCGACCGCGCGCGCCCGCCAGACCGATGTGAACCAGAACCGGCATCGCCTGCGGCCCCTTAGGTGTTCATCGACTGGAAGAAGTCGGCGTTGTTCTTGGACTGTCTCAGCTTGTCGAGCAGGAACTCGATGGCGTCCTGCGGCCCCATCGGATTGAGGATGCGGCGCAGCACATAGGTCTTGGTCAGCTGATCCTTGGGCGTGATCAGATCTTCCTTGCGCGTGCCGGACTTCAGCACGTCGATGGCCGGGAAGATGCGCTTGTCGGCGACCTTGCGGTCCAGAACGATTTCCGAGTTGCCGGTGCCCTTGAACTCTTCGAAGATCACTTCGTCCATGCGCGATCCGGTATCGATCAGAGCGGTGGCGATGATGGTCAGCGAGCCGCCTTCCTCGATATTGCGCGCCGCGCCGAAGAAGCGTTTGGGCCGCTGAAGCGCATTGGCGTCGACGCCGCCGGTCAGAACCTTGCCCGAAGACGGCACGGTCGCATTGTAGGCGCGGCCCAGGCGGGTGACGGAATCGAGCAGGATGACGACGTCCTTCTTGTGCTCGACAAGGCGCTTGGCCTTTTCGATCACCATCTCGGCCACGGCGACGTGACGGGTCGAGGGCTCGTCGAAGGTGGAGGCCACAACCTCGCCCTTCACGGTGCGCTGCATGTCGGTGACTTCTTCCGGCCGCTCGTCGATGAGCAGGACCATGAGGAAGACCTCGGGGTGATTGGCCTCGATCGACTTGGCGATATTCTGCAGCATCACGGTCTTGCCGACGCGCGGCGGGGCGACGATCAGGCAGCGCTGGCCCTTGCCGAGCGGAGCGACGATGTCGATGACCCGGCCCGAACGGTCTTTCAGCGTCGGATCCTGGATTTCCATATGCAGCCGCTCGTCGGGGTAGAGCGGCGTCAGATTGTCGAAATTGACCTTGTGGCGGACGTTCTCGGGGTCTTCGAAATTGATCGAATCGACCTTGAGCAGGGCGAAGTAGCGTTCACCCTCGCGCGGGCCGCGTACCGTGCCTTCGACGGTGTCACCGGTGCGCAGACCGAAGCGCTTGATCTGCGACGGCGAGACATAGATGTCGTCGGGGCCAGACAGGTAGTTGGCGTCAGCACTTCTCAGGAAACCGAAGCCATCCTGGAGCACCTCCAGCACGCCGCCAGCCGAGATCTCGACCTCTTCATCGGCCAGGGTCTTGAGGATGGCGAACAGCAGGTCCTGTTTGCGCAGGTTCGAGGCGTTCTCGACCTCCAGATCCTCGGCGAAGGCGACCAGCTCGGCGGCGGTCTTGTCCTTCAACTCGGACAGGGCGATCCGCTGAGGCACGGCAACGCCGTCTTCGTCCGCGTCCGGCGTGGCGTCGAGGTCAGTTTCAATGAGGGTTTCGTCGGTCATGGGCGTCTTGAGCTTGCGGCGCCGCGGCCGCCTCCAGAGATGGAGGCCAGGCGCCGGCTGAATGGCTGCGTCCGTAGTCGGGCGCGTGAGTTTTCGGATTCGGCCGCGCCGCGAGTTGGCGATGCAGGCCTGAAGAAGGGTGGGAAAGCGCCGTCCCCGACGAACGGGGGCGAACACCTGTCTCTAGCGGAACCACACCAAGCGGTTCGCGTCAAGGCGAAGCGGTCAGCCGAGGGTCCATTCTGTCGTCACCGACAGCACCATGATGATGGCCAGGAGGAAGGGAATCTCATTGGTCATGCGCCAGAATCTGGCTGTGCGCTGCGACGTGCCCGCCGCGATCCGACGGCGCGCGCCGGCTAGATAGCCGTGCCAGGCGCTGAGCAGGAATACGCCAATCAATTTAGCGACCATCCAGGGTTCCGCAAGGAAGCCCCAGCCGCGCGCCTGAACATCAATGTGGATCAGCCATAGGCCGAATCCCCAGGCCAGGATCATCGCCGGATTGACGATGATGCGCAGCAGGCGAAGCTGCCAGACCCTGAGCAGCCCTTGCATCTCGGAGCGCAGCGGCTCGGGCTTGTCGTTCTGCTCGGCGTCGTAGGCGAACAGGCGCGGCAAAAAGAGCATTCCCGCCATCCAGGCGATCACCGCCAGGATGTGAAGGCCGCGGGCCAGGTCATAGGCGTTCATGCTGGAGCTCCTTCAGATCGGCACGGACAGGCGGCGAAGTCGGCCCGGCAGCCTGGGCCGAATGCGCGAACACCGGGCGTTTCGACGGCGGCGCGCACGGCCTGGGCCAAGGCGCCGACAAAGGCCGGCGCCACACCGGGGGTGACCGCGCGCAGATAGGGGGTGACGCCGAGATCCGCCGCCAGGTGGGCGTATTCGATGTCAAGCTCGACCAGGGTTTCGATGTGTTCGGAGACGAAGGCGATCGGCACGATGATCACCCCGACGCCGTCGCGGCCGGCCTGTTCGATGGCCTCGGGCGTCGAAGGACCCAGCCATTTCATTGGCCCAACCCGGCTCTGGTAGCAGATCGACCAGTCACTGAGGCCCGCAGCCTGGGCGATGGCGGCGGCGCCGGCCTCGATCTGCGCCTGATAGGGGTCGCCGCGCTCCGCGATGACGCTTTCGGGTACGCCATGAGCCGAGAACAACACCCGCACCGGCTGATCGCCGGCCTTGGCCAGTTGAGTCCCGATGGCGGCGACCTGCGCGCCGATCCAGCCCTCGGCTTCAGGATAGCAACAAACGCTGTGGACCCGACCCGGCCCCGCGTAGGCCTCGCGCCAGGCCTTGAACGAGGAGGCCGTGGTTGTGGTCGAGAACTGGGGATAGAGCGGCAGCAGCACGACATCGTCCGGGGCGAAGGCGGCCACGTCGCGGGCCGCGTCCTCGGTGAAGGGGCGCCAGTAGCGCATGGCTATGAAGACGCGCACCTCGTCGGCGGCGTCGGCCAGGACGTCCTGCAAGGCGCCGGCCTGTTTGCGAGTTTCGGGCAACAGAGGCGAGCCGCCGCCCATCAGAGCGTAGTTGGCTTGGGCTGACTGTTCCCGACGCGCGGCGATGAAGGCCGCCAGCGGCCTTCGGATCAGACCGGGCAAGCCGATGATGGCCGGGTCTGAAAAAAGGTTCTGCAAGAAGGGCCGGACATCGTCCGGGCCGTCCGGGCCGCCCAGATTGAACAGGACGACGGCCAGTTTCCTGCGCCCGGTGCTGGTCATCCCTGGATTCGCTTCAGGGCCTGTTCGACGTGGGCGATCGGGGTGTCCGGCAAGATGCCGTGGCCCAGATTGAACACCCACGGCCCAGCGCCCCAGGCTTGGCGCAGGTCGTCAATGCGCTGATCCAATGCAGCGCCGCCGGTGCGCAGTAAGAGGGGATCCAGCGCACCCTGGATCGGCCGGATCGACTGGATCCGCTGACCAACAGGAAGCGGACAGGCGGTGTCCAGTCCCACGGCCTGGACGGCGCAGCGGGCCGCGTAGTCCTGGGCCAGGGCGGCCGAGCCACGCGGGAAGCCAATCAGCGGCTGGGTCACGCCAAGTTCTCTAAGGCGGGCGATCAGCAACTGATGTGGATTGACCACCAACCGCTCGAACAGATCGTCCGGCAGTCCCTCGGCCCAGCTCTCAAAGATCTGAAGCGCATCGGCTCCGGCGTCGGCCTGCATCTTCAGATACCAGGCGCTGGCCTCGACCAGAATGGCCAGAAGCACGTCCACAGCATCAGGATCGGCGTAGGCATAGGCGCGCGCGGCCGCCCGCTCGCCCTTGCCTATGGTGCGCGCGACCCCGTCCAGCATATAGGTCGCCACGGTCCAGGGCGCCCCGCAAAAGCCAATCAGAGCGCGGGACGGCTCCAGCTCAGAGCGCACCCGCATCAAGGTCTGGCCAACCTCGGACAGGGCCTCTCCGGCGCCGGGAGCCAGATCACGCATGGACTGAAGATCCGGCAAGGCGCCTAGCCGCGGGCCTTCGCCGGCTTCGAACCAGACGTCCTGGCCCAGCGCCCGAGGAATCAGAAGGATGTCGGCGAAGACGATGGAGGCGTCGAACGGATAGCGCCGCATGGGCTGAAGTGTCGCTTCGGCGGCCATCTCCGGGTTCAGGCAGAAGGCGATGAAGTCCGGCGCCTCGGCGCGCAGCGCCCTGTACTCCGGCAGATGCCGACCCGCCTGACGCATGAACCAGACCGGTGGACGGCCAAGGGTTTCGCCGGCCAGGGCGCGAAGAAAGAGGGGTCGTTCAGCCATGAAGGCGTCCTAGGCCGTCCCCGCTTCACGCTCAATCCCTCTCAAGAAAAGAGGATTCAAGAAGGTTTGTAGGAAGTCGTAGGAAGGCTGGATGACGGGGAAAATCGGAGCGGGTGGGGGCCCGGCGCCAAGGGTTCGCACAGGGTTTTGCGACGGCCTTGTGTTCCGTCCACTGGGCTGGGGACAGCGGGGATGGTTAAAAAAGGATTAAGCATTCCTTACTGAAATCTTAACGCCGCCGCCAAGACGGCTTGGGACCAGTCCTGAATGAGCCGGATTCGTCCACGGGTGTGTGGGGCCGCCCAGACTGGTCCGCACAGGATTGGGGACAGACAGCGGAATCCTCCACGGTCGTCCCAGGTGCGCCCAGGCGAAAGGCGCGCTAGGGTCTGTTTCCTCTTCATCCGCCCCCAGCCGAGCGTCGCTTGTCCACAGACCCCCAACCGAAATCGGCGACCCCGTCCCGGCGGTTCTCGACCTATTTCCACGTTCACCTCGTCTCGGATTCCACGGGCGAGACCTTGAACGCCATGGCCAAGGCGGTGGTCGCCCGCTTCGACGGGGTGATCCCGATCGAGCACATCTACGCCCTGGTCCGGTCTCCAAAGCAGCTGGAGCGGGTGCTCGAAGAAGTTGAGATGGCGCCGGGGATCGTTCTGCACACTCTGGTTGATCCTGAATTGAGGGCCATGCTTGAGACCGGGTGCCGAAGGATGGGAATGCCGCAACTAGGGGCGCTGGATCCGCTGGTGACGGTGCTGTCCGGCTATCTTGGGGCGTCGCTCTCGAGCCGCGTCGGGGCCCAGCATGCGCTGGACAGCGACTATTTCGAACGGATGGGCGCGCTCGATTTTGCGATTCACCATGACGACGGCCAGGGCCTGAATGAGCTCGAACGCGCCGACGTCGTGCTGGTCGGGGTCAGCCGGACCTCCAAGACCCCGACCTGCGTCTATCTGGCCCACCGCGGCATCCGCGCCGCCAATGTGCCGTTGGTGCCGACTCAGGACCCGCCGGAGCTTCTGTCGCATCTGAAGAATCCGCTGGTGGTCGGACTGGTCGTGTCGCCGGACCGGCTGGTCTCGATACGGCGCAATCGTCTCCAGCATCTGGGGGTCGATCCCAATACCGACTATGTCGATACCGAGCGGGTCCGCGAGGAGACGGTTCGGGCGAGACGGTTGTTCGAGCGGCTCGGTTGGCCGGTGATTGATGTGTCGCGTCGCTCGGTTGAAGAAACCGCCGCCCAGGTGATCAACCTGGTCAATGACCGGCGGTCGGGAAAACTGGGAGCGCCGCAATGACCCTGATTCTGGCCAGCCGCAGCTCTGCGCGCCGGGCCATGCTGGAGGCGGCCGGCCTGAGGGTTGAACTCGACCCGGCTGATGTGGATGAGGCCGCCTTCAAGGGCCGGCTGGTCAGCGAGGGCGCCGACGCCCGTTCTGTGGCCCAAGCGCTGGCGGGAGAAAAGGCGTTGGCCGTCTCTAGCCGGCGGCCGGGCGCGTTGGTGCTGGGCGCTGACCAAACGCTGGAGCAGGATGGGACCCTCTACGACAAGGCTGCCAGCATGGACGAGGCGCGGGCGCGGCTGAAGCTGTTTTCGGGGGCCGAACACCGGCTGCACTCAGGTGCGGCCCTGGCCCGCAACGGCCAGCTGGTCTGGACCGTCGCCGATACGGCCGTGTTGAAAGTTCGTCCGCTTAGCGATCCGTTCATCGGCGCCTATCTGAAGGCCAATGCGGAGGCTGCCCTGTCGGCGGTCGGCGGTTATTGGCTGGAGGGCGAGGGCGTCCAGCTGTTTGAGCGGATTGAGGGCGACTATTTCACCGTCCTGGGCCTGCCGCTTCTGCCGCTTCTGGCCGAGTTGCGATCCAGCGGGGTTATGGCCCTGTGAGCTTGAGCGCCCGCACCCGGTTGGCGGCGGTCGTCGGTCGGCCGGTCAGTCACTCCTTGAGTCCGATCATTCACAATGCCTGGCTGCAGGCGGCCGGGATCGAGGCGGCCTATCTGGCGTTCGCGCCCCGGGATGAGGCGGTGTTTGCGGTGCTGGTCGAGGGCTTGCGCTCCAGCGGCGGGCTTGGCCTGAACATCACCGCTCCCTTCAAGGGCCTGGCTCTGAAGTGGGCTGAGCTGAACGGCGCCGATATCGAGCCGGCGGCGATGGCGGCGGCTTCTGTCAACCTGCTGGTTTTTGGACCAGAGCGCGCAAGAGCGGCCAGCACCGACGGGCTGGGCATGATCGGGGCCATTGGTGAACAGGCGCCAGACCTCGATATTGCGGCGGGACCAGTGGTGGTTTTGGGCGCCGGCGGCGCCGGCCGCGCGGCGGTCGCTGCGCTGAAGGCGGCGGGGGTTTCCGATATCCGGGTGGTCAACCGCACACTGACCCGGGCTGAGGATCTGGCAGGCGCGGCCGGCTCGGGTGTCTCGGCCTGGTCGCTCGGATCAGCCCTTGAGGCGCTGGACGGGAGTCATCTGTTGATCAACGCCGCAACTGGGATGGAGCCGCCCGATCTCACGTCGATGGCGGCGAGCGGGGCGGTGCTCGACATGACCTATCGGCCGCTCAAGACCGATCTTCTTGCGGCGGCGGCGGGGCGCGGCCTGACGCCGGTTGACGGTCTGGCGATGTTGATCGCCCAGGCGCGGCCAAGCTTTGAAGCTCTGTTCGGCCAGCCCGCGCCCCAGGTGGATGTCCGCAGCCTATGCCGCCGGGCGATGGAGGTGGACCGATGAGGGTCATCGGTCTGACCGGCTCGATCGGCATGGGCAAGTCCACGACCCTGAGGCTGTTTGAGGCTGAGGGATGCGCGGTGTGGGATGCGGATGCGGCGGTGCACCGGCTGTATGGGCCAGGCGGGGCGGCGGTGGAGGCGGTACAGGCCCTGTTTCCCGGCGTGGCGACGCTGGACGGCGGGATCGACCGACCCGAGCTGGCGCAGCGTCTGCGCGCCGCGCCGGAGGGCTTCTCTCAGCTGGAGGCGGTGGTTCATCCACTGGTCCGGGCCGATAGGGCGGCGTGGCTGACCAGGGTCCAGGCCCAGGGCGTAGCTGTCGCCGTGGTCGACGTGCCTCTGCTGTTCGAGACCGGCGCTGACGCCGAGGTGGACATCGTGGTGGTCGTCTCGGCCCCGGCCGAGACCCAGAAACGGCGTGTTCTGGCCCGGCCCGGCATGACGCAGGCTCGCTTCGAGCAGATCATGGCGCGTCAGACCCCGGACGCGGACAAGCGCGCGCGGGCTGATTTCGTCATCGACACCGGCGGAACGATCGAGGACGCGCATGAGCAGGTTCGCGCTGTGCTGTGGCGGCTATCCACATCGCAACTGCCTCCGCAGCGGCCGAACGCACTTCACAGGTCGGACGAACGGGGCGAGTAGAGGCCATGCGTGAGATCGTTCTGGATACGGAAACCACCGGCTTTGAACCGCGCAGCGGCGACCGAATGGTCGAGATCGGCTGCATTGAGCTGGAGAATTTGACGCCGACGGGACGGACCTTTCACACCTTGATCAACCCGGACCGGATCATTGGTCCTGAGGTGGTGCGGGTACACGGCATCACCAATGAGAAGGTGCGCGACGCACCCAGGTTCGCCGAGATCGCCGATGACCTGCACGCCTTCATCGAGGATGCGCCGGTGATCGCGCACAACGCCGGCTTTGACCGCAACTTCGTCAACTTTGAACTGGGGGCCGCTGGCCGCCCGTTGATCGACGACGCGCGCTGGATCGACACCCTGCAGCTGGCCCAGAAGCGGTTCCCGGGCATGGCCAATTCGCTCGACGCCCTGTGCAAGCGGTTCAAGGTGTCCCTGGTCGAGCGGACCTTGCACGGCGCCCTGATCGACGCCCGGCTTCTGGCGTCGGTCTATCTGGAGTTGAAGGGCGGCCGTGAGCGGGCGCTGGACCTGTCAGGCCCCGCGACGCCCAAGGCCCAGGTCGAGCCGGGAGCGTCGGCCTATGGCGCGCGCCCTCGACCGCTCGGGACCGTTTCGACGGCGCAGGAGCGGGCGCGCCACGCGGCTTTCCTGAAGGGAACGTTGTCTGATCTCAGCCTATGGACCCGTGTTGCGCCGGATCTGGCGGACTAGGCCTCGCCGGCGGGCGGCGCCTGGTCGAGCTGGGCGGCCTGAGACTTGCGAGCGTTGTAAATGGCCGTGAAGTCCAGCGGGTCGAGCTGGAACGGGGGATAGAAGCCGCCATCCGCCGAGGCCCGCGAAACAATCTCCCGCGCGAACGGGAACAGATAGCGCGGGCATTCGGTCAGGAGGAACGGCTCCATCTCGGCGTCCGGCACGCCGGCGATCTGGAACACGCCGCCGTACACGAGCTCGATCTGGAACATGACCTGTCCCTCGACGGAAGCGCCGACCGACAGCTTGAGCTCGACTTCGAACAGATTGTCCTGGCGACCGCGGGCGTTCATTTCGACCGCCATGTCGATGGCCGGCTTGCCCTCGATCCGCAGCGATTCCGGTGCGCGGGGGTTCTCGAAGGACAGATCGCGGACGTACTGGACCAGCACGCGCATCTGCTGCCCCTGGGGGGTTTCTTGCGGGGCGGCGCCGGTGTCGGCGGGCGTCTGGTCGGTCATGACGGGTCTCTGGGAGAATGCAAAACGGAGGCGGCGGCGCCTATCATGGGCGGGGCGTCGACGCAACGGCGGTCGCCGCCGACGCCTTGCGCATTCGGTCGCGGATGCTTACTCGATAAGGCCCGTTTCACAGGATCCATGACGCCTTGGACCCCGCCCTCATCCAGATGCTCGTCTTCGCCGCGGTCGCGGCCGTTTTGCTCGTGCTGCTCTACAATGTGCTCGGCAAGAAGGTCGGGCGTCAGCCCGAGGATCAGCCTGCCGTGCCCGCCTCGCTAGGCCCGGACCTGCAAGGCGATTCGACACGGACGACCTGGGCTCCTGGCATGGACCCGGCCGCCGCTGAAGGCGCCGCCCAGTTGCGCGCGCGCGATCCTGGCTTCGATCCGGCCCGCTTCCTCGACGGCGCACGCCAGGCCTATGAGACCATCGTGCGCGCCTACGCCGCCGGCGACCGCGAGACGCTTCGGCCGCTGCTGGCCAAGCCGGTCATGGCGTCTTTCGAGCAGGGCATCGCCGCGCGCGAAGCCCAGGGCCGGACCGAAACCACGGAATTCCCCCATCCGCCGCGCGCCGATCTCGACCATGCCGAGGCGCAGGGCGATCTGGCCCGGGCCCGGGTCCGCTTTCTGGCTGAGATGCGCAGTGAGACCAGCCACGAAGGGGTTTCGACCACAGAAGAGCGCCGCACCGCCGAGCTGTGGACCTTTGAGCGGCGGATCGGGTCGGGCGACCCGAACTGGGTGCTGGCGCGGGTGGAGGCGGCCCAGGCGTGAGGCGGCTCTTCGCGCTCTTCGCCGTCCTGATCCTGGCCGGCTGCGCGACCCCGGCGCCGGCGCCGCCTGTCGTTCCGCCACCACCACCGCCACCACCCGAAGTGTTCGGCCCCAGTCCAGACAGCTTGCCGGGCTGGGCCCAGGAAGATCACCTGGCGGCGCTGGAGGGCTGGACCGAGACCTGCCACGTCGCCCAAGATCCCGCCTATGCCGCAGCCTGTCAGGCCGCCCGCGTCCTGCCGGTTGGGGATGCGGCGGCGGCGCGCCAGTTTCTGGAGACCTGGTTCATCGTTGAACGGGGCGAGGCTGAGGGCCTGCTGACCGCCTATTTCGCGCCTGAATACGAGGCCCGGACCTATCGCATCGGCGTTTTCGACGCACCGGTGCTGGCCCGGCCGCTGGATCTGGTCGCGCAGGGGGGCGTCGTGGAGCGGCGATCGCCCGACGGCCAGATGGCGCCCTACCCGCCCCGCGCTGAGATCGACGAGGCCGACGCCGCGCCGATCGCCTGGATGCGGGCCGAGGACCTCTTCTTCATGCAAATTCAGGGCTCGGGCTATCTGACCTTCGAGGACGGGACCCAGGCGCGCGCAGCCTATGCGGCTCACAACGGCCAGGGTTTCGTTGGTATCGCACGACCGATGACCGAGCGCGGCCTGCTGCCGGCTAATGGGACCAGCGGCGAGGCGATTCGGGCGTGGCTGGCCGCCCACCGCGGAGCCGAGGCTGCCGAAATCATGAATCTGAACCCGCGCTACGTCTTCTTTCGGCTGGAGCCAGACGATGGGCGTGGCCCCGCCGGTGCAGCGGGCGTGCCGCTGATCGCGGGGCGTTCCATCGCGGTGGACCCGATGCACTGGTCCTACGGGGATCTGGTCTGGATCGACGCGCCGCAGGGGAATCTGGTCGGGGCCGACCGGGGCTATCGCGGCCTGGTCACGGCGCTGGACACCGGCGGCGCCATCCGCGGGCCGGTGCGGGCCGATTTCTATGTTGGGCGTGGGGCCGAGGCTGGGCTGCAAGCTGGTCGGGTGCGGCATCCGCTCAGGATGTGGCGGTTGACGCCCCGCAGTTAGTCCCCAGAAGTCCGCTACGGCGTGCGACCAGGGCCGAACGAGCGGAGATTGCTGGCTGGACCCGGATCAGCGCCGGGTCAGGCTGCCCAGGATGCCGCGAACCAGGGCGCGGCCGATCTGCGATCCGACCGAGCGGGCGACCGACTTGCCGAAGGCTTCCACTGTCGACTGACGGTTGGAGCGGCGCGGCGCGGCCGGTGCGCGGGCGCGTGATCCGCCGCCAGCGGACGAGCGGCTCGGGGCCCGGGCAGGCGGTTCCGGCTCGGAGCGCGCGGCCTCGGCTTCGCGCGCGTCCGCCGCCGCAACGGCTGCATCCGCACGCTTTTGCAGGATCTCGTGGGCGGATTCGCGATTGGCGGGCGTGTCATAGACGCCCCGGACCGGGCTGGCGGCCATGACGGCGGCGCGCTCGGCGTCGGTGGCGGGCCCCAGGCGCGAGGCCGGCGGACGGATCAGGGTCTTCTGAACGACGGTGGGCGCGCCCTTTTCATCCAGGGTCGAGACCAGGGCCTCGCCGACGCCAAGGCCCTGGATCGCTTCGGCCGTGTCGAAATCGGGGTTCGGCCGAAAACTCTCAGAGGCCGCCTTCAGGCCACGCTGTTCGGAGGGGGTGTAGGCGCGCAGCGCATGCTGGATGCGGTTGCCGAGCTGGGCCAGGACGGTGTCGGGGATATCAGCCGGGTTCTGGGTGACGAAATAGACGCCCACGCCCTTGGAGCGGATCAGGCGCACCACCTGCTCGATCTTCTCCATCAGCGCCCGCGGCGTATCGCGAAACAGCAGATGGGCCTCGTCGAAGAAGAAGACGAACTTGGGCTTGTCCGGGTCGCCGACCTCCGGAAGCTGTTCGAACAGCTCTGACAGCAGCCACAGCAGGAAGGTGGAATACAGGCGCGGGCTGTTGATCAAGGTGGTGGCGTCCAGCACCGAGATCAGGCCCTTGCCGTCGGTGTTGGTCCGCATCAGGTCCGACAGCTGCAGCGCCGGCTCACCGAAGAAGCCGCCGCCACCCTGGTCCTCGACCTGAAGCAGGGCGCGCTGGATCGCCGCGACCGTTGCCGGCGCGACATGGCCATAGCGTTTGCCGATTTCATCGGCGTGCTCGGCGACATGGGCCAGAACCGCGCGAAGATCTTCGATGTCCAACAAAAGCAGGCCTTCATCGTCGGCGACGCGGAAGGTCACCGACAGCACCGCCTCCTGGACATCGTTCAGTTCGAGCATCCGCGCCAGCAGCAGCGGCCCGACCTCACTCATGGTGGTGCGGATGGGGTGGCCTTTGCGACCGAACAGGTCCCAGAAGATGGTCGGGGCGGCCTCGGGAACGAGGTTCAGGCCGATCTGTTCGGCGCGGGCCAGCAGTTTCTCGTTGGGCGTCCCGATCTGGCTGATGCCGGACAGATCGCCCTTCACATCGGCGGCGAAGACCGGAACCCCGGCATCGGAAAAGCCCTGGGCCATGATCTGCAGCGTCACGGTCTTGCCGGTGCCGGTTGCGCCAGCGACGACGCCATGGCGGTTGGCGCGATGGAACAGGAGCGTCTCGGCCTTGCCTGACTGGCCCAGATAGACGCCCGCGTCGCTGGTTTCGCTCATGCCGATGGTCTCCGATTGAACGGGCCAGACCTAGCGCGCGGCGCGGCGCGGCGCCAGCATTGACCGGGCGGTCGGACGCGGCCAATGGTTGGGCATGGCCATCACGCTTCCCAAACTCAGCCGGAGCCGCGTCCGCGAGACCGATCCGTCAGACTCGATGCAGAACGCTGCGGCGGTCGTCGCCGCGACCGTCGAGGGGTCGGCGGTGGCGCGCAACGCGGTCGTCCTGATCGCGGTGGTGATTGGCGGCGCGGCGCTGCATTGGCTCAAGGGCATCGTGACGCCCCTGGCCATGGCGGCGTTTCTGCTGATCATGATCGAGGGGCTGACGCGCTGGGTCGCCAGTCGGCTTCCGATACCGGCGCGGGCTGTCGGCTGGGTGTCGGCGATTCTGGTGTTTGCGCTGCTGTTTGGTTCGATCTGGGTGATCGTCGACGGCCTGTCCGGGATCGTCGCCCAGGGACGCGGCATCGGCGTGCGGATTGACCAGATCATCGCCGATGTGGCCGGCCTGTTCGGCATCCAGACGCCGCCGGCGATCAATGAGCTGGTGGCCCAGCTGGATCTGACGACCTATGCGGCCCGGGCCGCTCTGACGACCCAGTCGGTCATGGGCGCGGCCTTCTTCACGCTCGTCTATCTGGGCTTCATGATGGCGTCCAAGCGCAGCTTCATGAAGAAGGTCGTGGCCCTGTTCCCGCTCAAGAAGGAGCGTTACCAGGCCGCCCAGCTGTTTGAACGCGTTCGCGGCGGTGTTGAGGGCTATCTGATGGTCCAGACCGTCACTGGCCTGATGATCTCGGCTACGGCTTGGCTGATCATGGTGGTGGTGGGCCTGGAGAACCCTTTGTTCTGGGCCTTTCTGATCTTTCTGGTCGGCTACATCCCGATGGTGGGGGGCGTGATCGCGGCCATGGGGCCGCCGCTCTACGCCCTGGTCCAGTTCGACAGCTATTGGCAGGCGATCGTCCTCTTCGCCGGGCTGCAGGTGATCCTTCAGGTCTCGGGCAACTATATCCAGCCCCGGATGCAGGGCGACAACCAGAACATCGACCCGGTGACGGTGCTGCTGTTCCTGGCGCTGTGGAGCGCGCTGTGGGGAATCCCCGGCGCCTTCCTGTCGACCCCGATCGCGGTGATGGTGATGGCGATCACGGCCCAGTTCGCAGGAACACGCTGGGTCGCAGTTCTGCTGTCAGGCGACGGCGACCCCTATCCGCTGCCGCCAGAGCAACGAAAACTGATCGCTGAGGCCCGGGCGCGACGAAAGCTGCAGGCGTCGATCAAGTTTTCGTGATCGCCCCCCTTACATTGGCCTGATCCCTTCCTACATCTGCTTCAGACGGCGGCTCGTCCCCTCCCCCCGAGAGCCGCCGGCCAGGCGATTCGGACCCGTCCCCCCGATCCGGTCGCCCACAGACGAACCGGTCCGCTCCCTTGTCGGGCCGGCTGACCGTCAGGGCCGCCGGTGATCTCAGGATCGCCGGCGGCTCTTGTTTTTCAACCAGTCCTTCGATCTCATTTCGTGCAGTCGCGAGGCCGTCCGCTCGAATTCGAAGGCGCCGACGCCTTCGCGATAGAGGTCATCCGGCTCGGCGGCCGCCAGCACGATCAGGCGGGTGTGGGCCTCGTAGAGAGCATCGACCAGGGTGACGAAGCGGCGCGCCGCTTCGCGACGGTCCGGCCCCAGCATGGGCACGTCCTGAAGGAACAGGGTATCGAACCGCTCGGCGAGCGCCAGGTAGTCTGACGGTCCGAGCGGTCGGTCGCATAACTGGTCGAAGGTTTCGCGTGCCATGGAACCGGCGGTGCGGGCGATCAGGGTCTTGCGTCCGGCGACCTCGAGAACGGCCGGCGCCTCATGGGCCTGGGCTTTCAGTTCGTTCCACAGGGCGTCGAAGGCGGGCCGCTCGCTGGGCGTGAACCAGATCTGGGCCGATTTCAGCCGTTCCAGCCGCCAGTCGCGCGCGCCGTGCAGCTCCACCAGCCTGCAGCGGTCCTTGATCTGGTCAATGAAGGGCGTGAACAGCTGTCGGTTGATGCCGTCCTTATACAGGTCGTCTGGTGGCCGGTTGGAGGTGCAGACCAGCACCACCCCCTCTTCGAACAGGGCCTCGAACAGCCGGCCCAGAATCATGGCGTCGGCGATGTCGGTGACCTGGAGCTCGTCAAAACACAGAAGCCGGGCCTCCGTGGCGATCAACTTTGCGACCGGTGCGATGGGATCGTCCCCGCGGTGGGAGCCGAACACCGCCTTGCGGGCGGTCTTGTCGCCCGCGCGCCACTGGCCGATCCGCTCATGAACCTGGGCCATGAAGGCGTGAAAATGGGCGCGGCGCTTTTTCGGTTCGTCGACGGTCTGGAAAAACAGATCCATCAACAGCGACTTGCCCCGCCCTGGCGGCCCCCACAGGTAGAGGCCATGGACGGGCTCGGCGGCGAACAGCCTGAAGCGCGGTCGGCCTTCGATGGCGACCTCAACCTCGGCCAGGGCGTCCAGCGCCGGCCGCTGGCTGGGGTCAGGCCGAAGCCGGCCCTGGTTGATCAGCGATTGATAGGCCTCGGCCACATCGATGGGCATGAAAGCGGGCTTAGCGGCAGATTTGAATGACGCAAGGCGATTGCGCTTTGCGCGGCACCGCCTAAATGCGAAGGCCCGGTGGACCCCGCACGTTTCCCCGCCGGATTCAGGAGATCACCATGGGCTATCGCGTCGCCGTTGTAGGCGCCACCGGCAATGTCGGTCGTGAGATGATGGCCATTCTCGAAGAGCTGAACTTCCCGGTCGACGAGATGTATGCGGTCGCTTCGCGCCGGTCGCAGGGCGCCGAGGTGGCCTTCGGCGACCAGATCCTGAAATGCCAGAACCTTGAGACCTTCGACTTCTCCAAGGTAGACATCGTGCTGATGAGCGCCGGCGGCGATGTTTCGCGTGAATGGTCCGAGAAGATCGGCAAACAGGGACCGATGGTGATCGACAACTCCTCGGCGTTCCGCATGGACCCCGAGGTGCCTCTGATCGTGCCGGAGGTGAACCCGGACGCGATCCATCTGGCCAAGAAGAAGAACATCATCGCCAACCCGAACTGTTCGACGGCCCAGTTGGTGGTGGCGTTGAAACCCCTGCATGACGCGGCGCGGATCAAGCGGGCGGTGGTGGCCACCTATCAGTCGGTCTCGGGCACCGGCAAGGCGGCCATGGACGAGCTGTGGAACCAGACCAAGGCCTTGTACGGCTTGGGGGACGCCACGCCCAAGGTCTATTCCAAACAGATCGCCTTCAACGTCCTGCCCTTCGCCGGCGATCTGGTCGATGAGGGCTACACCTCCGAAGAGGAGAAGATGTGGAAAGAGACCCACAAGATCCTCGATCCGGACATTCAGCTGACCGTAACCTGTGCGCGGGTGCCGGTTTTCGTCGGCCACTCCGAAGCGGTCAATCTTGAATTCGAAGAGCCGCTCGACGCCGAGGACGCGCGCGAAATCCTGCGCGAGGCGCCGGGCGTGATGGTGGTCGACAAGCCTGAGGAGGACGGCTGGGTCTCTCCGGTCGAGGCGGCGGGCGACTTCGCCGTCTTCGTCTCGCGCATCCGCAACGACCCGACTGTCGAGTTCGGGCTGAACATGTGGGTCGTGGCGGACAATCTGAGAAAGGGCGCGGCCCTGAACGCGGTCCAGATCGCCCAGCTGCTGGACGAACAGGGCGTCATAACCCCCCAGGGCGGATACCGCTCGATCACGGTCTAGCGAGTTGACGGCTCCGGCGTCGCCCGTTTCTTCTGAAGGTCGCACGGCCTTGGCCGCAGGGATCGGCTGCTATCTGATCTGGGGCTTTGCGCCCCTGGCCTTCCAGCAGATGGGCGCTGTCGGGGCTGATCCCTTGGAAGTCATGGCCCACCGGACCCTGTGGGGCGTGCTCTGGGCCGGGCTTCTGGTCGTTCTGGCGCGTCAGTCGGGTCAGGTCCGGGCCATTCTGACTGACCGGCGCACCATGGGCTGGCTGGCCTTGTCCACGGCCCTGATCGGCATCAACTGGACCGTCTTCGTCATGGCGGTGAACTCAGGCCGGATGCTCGAGGCGTCGTTGGGCTACTATCTCAACCCCCTGCTCAGCATGGCGGCCGGGGCCTGGCTGTTCAGTGAGCGGATCGACCGCTGGGGTGGCGCGGCCATCGCCCTGGCCGCGATCGGGGTGGTGCTGCAGGCCGTGGCGCTCGGCCAGCCGCCGTGGATCTCGCTGATCCTGGCCTTTTCGTTCGCGGCCTATGGGGTGATCCGCAAGCGGATCAGCGCCGACGCCCAGTCCGGCCTGTTCGTGGAATGTCTGTTGTTGGCTCCGCTGGGCCTAGCCTGGGTGGTCATGCTGCACCTGAACGGCGCGGGCCATTTCACCGACAGCGGCGCCAGCGTCTTCTGGCTGATGGTGGCCGGGCCGCTGACGGTGCTGCCGCTGGCGCTGTTTTCGTGGGCGGCCCGGCGGATGCCTCTGTCGACCATGGGCTTTTTGCAGTTCATGGCCCCCTCCATCGCCTTCGTCATCGGCTTGATCCAGGGCGAGGACTTCAGCTGGCTGCGTGGGATCAGCTTCGGCTTCATCTGGGTTGGGGCGCTGGTTTACGCCGCCGGCGCGGTCAAGCGGACGCGGGCGGCGCGGGTGCTGGCCTCCGAGCCTGGCTTGATCGACCCCCCGGCAGAGCGCCGCTAGAGACAGGCGTACAGCGCCTCGATCAGGGCCACGGGGCGCGGGTCGGCGAGCAGATGCACCGACTGTTTGTTCATCACATAGGCGACCGACAGCCGTCGTTCGGGATCGGCCATGGCCATGGAGCCGCCCCAGCCGTAGTGACCGACCGCCTCAAGCCCCGGCCCCAGGCCGTTGGCGCCGGTGTTCTTCATCAGGCCGGCGGCCCAGATCAGATCGAAGGGCAAGACCTTATCTGGCCCGCGCACGCGTTCGGCGCGCAAAGCGGTCAGGGTTTCGGGCGAAAGCACGGCTTGGTCGCTGACGGACCCATCCGAAGCGATGACGGACATCAACCGGGCCAGGGCGGCGGCCGTGGCGTGGCCGTTGGCCGAAGGAATCTCCATCCGGCGCCAGTCGGCCGAGCCGCGCCCGCCAGGAGCCGACCCCCTGTCCAGAAAGGCTGCGCGCTTGATGGCGTCGATGGTTCCAAGGTCCGGCGCCGCTGGGGGCTTTCGCATCTGGGCGACGCGGCCGTGCTGGCTGTCGGGCAGGCCGATCCACAGATCCAGGCCCAGCGGTTCACATAGGTCCTGGCGCAGGGCGGCTCCGAGCGTGCGGCCGTCGAGACGGCGGAACACCTCTCCGGCCAGATAACCGACGGTGATCGGATGATAGCCGGAGCCTGTCCCCAGCGGCCACAGCGGGGCCTGGGCCGCCAGGCGTTCACACACGGCGGCGGGGTCGAACCAGATCTCGGGTTCCGCCGACGGGACAAATCCGGGCAAGCCGGCCTGATGGCTCATCATCTGGGCCAGGGTCACCGCGCCCTTGCCGGTCTGGGCGAAGTCGGGCCAGACCTCGGAGACGGGTGTGTCATAGGCGATCAACTCTTGATCAACCAGCCGCGCCATCATCAAGGCGGTCACCGCCTTGGTCGTGGAGAACACCGGGGTCAGGGTGTCGGGACCGAAGGGCGTTGTTCTGGCCGCATCGGCATGGCCGCCCATCAGGTCGAGCACGACCTCGCCGTCGAGACAGACACTGAAACGGGCGCCCAACTCTTCGTCGGCCTCGAAATGGGCGGCGAAACGGTCGCGGACTGGAGCGAAGGCGGGCGGGATCAGGCCAGTGATTTCGGTCATACGAGCCCGGCTAGGCGAGGCGGAGAGGTCTGTCCAGCCGCACTAACCCAATGGTGACGCATTGACGGTATGAAACCGGGACTAGAGTACCGGGGGTTCCATTGCCGCACAGCCACGTCAGAAACCTTGCACGGCTTCAGTCGACAGCTTCAACGTCGCGGGTGCTCAATCTGATGACGGTCTGGGCCGCTCATCGAAGCGAACCCGGCTGGTCCGAGCGTCCGCTTTTTGCCAACCCTCACCTGAACCGGGCGCTGATCATCAAGCACCGGCTCCGGCGCGATGAGCTCGACCTGTTCCGCCGCCGGCGCCAGGTCGCAACCAAGGTGGTGATCCCGATCGATCCGACAGATCTGCGCTCGGGCGGGCGCTATGTCTTCGTTGATCAATCCAACTTCACCCAGGTCGTTCGTGACGTCTTCGGCGCTTCAATGCCGCCACGCGATGTTGAAACCTTACGGCTGATCGACAGCCTGCCGTCGCTGGATCCGTTCTTGTTGCGCGAGCAGCTGTCTCGCCACGGTCGCGCGCCGGATCGGGTGTATTTCGAGCTGACCGAGGCGGATCGCAAACGAATGTTCGCCTTCGCCCAGGCCGAGATTGCGCCGCTGGTGGCGATGAGCATGGGGACCGACGAGCGCACTGCTGACCGGGCCGGGATCCTGGTCGGCAAGATCCTGTCCAACGCCGACGGCGAGGTGATGGAGCCGCTGCGTCTGACGCTTCGACTGGCGCCGGAGGAATATGCCGAGGGCGTTTTCTGCTGGAAGGGCTTCCTCTACTACAAGTGGTCGTTGGCCGCCGTGATGTCCGAGATCGGGCCGGTCGCGGCGGAGATCGCTGCTGCGCGTCCAGCGGGTGCGGCCAGCGACGAGAGCCGGGCCGAGCTGACCCAATGCCGCGAGACCTTGACCCGCCGCATCTCCCGGACCCTGTCGGAGGCGGCGCTGACGCTGAAGGTCTATGATGACGCCTATGCGCACCTTACCCAAAACGGCCGCCCCACGGCGTTTCGCGAATTTCTGCTGGACGCGCCGCTGCTGTTCACCCGCCTGGGCGAGCAGGTGGCGGCGCTGCGCCACATTGTCAGCTTCTGGCGCTACAGGATCAGCGGCGGGCCGATCAACATTGACGAGCTGCTCGACATCTTCTCGGACTTCGAGACGTCTCTGGCAGGCCGCGACGCCGACAGGCATCCGAACGCGCACGCGGCCTGAAAGGCCAGGGTCGATCAGAAACGGAAGATCGTCTCGAGACGAACGCGCGGCTGCTCGCGCTCGGGCTGCTGGGGCCGCGCCGGATCAGGTTGGCGCTCTCCCAGGCCGACGGTGCCTTGCAGTCGCAGCGAAGGCGACAGTCTGAAGGACGCCGACGCATCGACGTCATTCCAGTCCGCCTCGCGACCGACCGGCTGGTCGACGTTGAGGTTCAGGCCCCAGCGGCCTTCGGAATTCCACTGAAGGCCGCGCCGGCCTTGACGCTGCGCATTTGAGTCCACGACGGACGGCGCAGCGAGGCTCTCGCTGCGGGCGCGGTGCTGGGCGTGCGAAGCCGTCGCCAGCCCTGTCAAAACAAGGCCGGACACCAGAGCGGCTGCGATAATCGTCTTTCGGCTCATCCGCCTCAAAACTCCCGTGCCGGCGACGATCGTGTCGCCGATCCGCTACCCAAGCTGACAGGTTACCCCGCAGCCTTGGCCGTATTATGACAAATAAAGGTCTCTCCCTCCCCCCGCGTCAATGGAGTCCGGGCAAGGACTTCGTCAGAAAGGCGAATCTACGCGAGCATGTGTCCCCTGCGACACGGCGCCGCAGTTGGAACGGTGCATCGCCAACATTTCGCCCTCTTGCCAGCGGCTTGTCAGACGACCACTGCCGTATGCTATAGGGGAGATCGGTCGCAAGACCCGAACCCCAGTTCCAAAGCTCGACGTTTCCGGAGACGACCCCATGAGAGCAACCCGCGGCCTATTGACCGTGACCCTGGTGCTGGGGATCGCTGTCGGCATTTCCGCCTGCGGGACTGTCAGTCGCGTTATTGGAGGCGAGGACGAACAGCCCTCGGCCCAGCAGGGCAGCCTTGGCATAAATGGATATCTCTGGCGCGCCTCGCTCGACACGCTGGAGTTCCTGCCGCTCGAGACGGCCGACCCCTGGGGCGGCATCATCAACTACGGCTGGTATTCGACGCCAGATTCACCGAACGAGCGGCTCAAGGCGACGGTCTATATCCTGGATTCCCGGCTACGCGCCGATGCCTTGAACGTCCGGGTGAACCGCCAGGTTCGCAACGAGGCCGGAGAGTGGGTCGAGGCCCAGGTGTCCGCCCAGACCGAGACGGATATCGAAAACGCTATTCTGACCCGCGCCCGCCAGCTTCGTCTGACCGGGGACGGGGACTGATCAACCGACCATGTCCCGATATGATCCCAAGGCGGCGGAGCCTCGGCGCCGCGCCCAGTGGGAATCCCAGAACGTTTTTCGCGCCGATCCGAGCTCGGGTCGGCCGAAATACTATGTCCTTGAAATGTTTCCGTACCCCAGCGGGAACATCCATATGGGCCACGCCCGCAACTATGTGATGGGCGACGTCGTGGCCCGCTACAAGCGGGCCCGGGGTTTCGAAGTGCTGCATCCGATGGGCTGGGACGCCTTTGGGATGCCGGCCGAGAACGCCGCCATGGAGCGGGGCGTGCACCCGGGCGAATGGACCTGGTCCAACATCGCCGCGATGCGCGACCAGCTGAAGCTGCTGGGGCTGTCGCTGGACTGGTCGCGCGAGTTCGCGACCTGCGATCCGACCTACTATGGCAAGCAGCAGGCCTGGTTCCTCACGCTGTGGCGGCGTGGCTTGGCCTATCAGAAGGAGGGTGTGGTCAACTGGGACCCGGTCGACAACACCGTCCTGGCCAACGAACAGGTGATCGACGGACGGGGCTGGCGCTCGGGCGCGGCGGTAGAAAAGCGCAAGCTGACCCAGTGGTTCTTTCGTATCACCGACTACGCCGACGAGCTGATCGAGGGACTCTCGACGCTGGACCGGTGGCCGGACAAGGTCCGGACCATGCAGGAGAACTGGATCGGGCGCTCCAAGGGCCTGACCCTGACCTGGGCCTGGTCAGGCGCCGCGCCAGACGCGGCGCCTGAGGGGCTGACCGTTTACACCACCCGGCCGGACACCCTGTTCGGGGCCTCCTTCATGGGGCTGGCGCCGGATCATCCGGTGGCCGCGGCCCTGGCTGCGGCGGATCCGAGGGTCGCCGCCTTCGCCGCCGAATGCCGTAAGGGCGGGGCCAGCCAGGCCGATATCGAACAGGCTGAAAAGATTGGCTGGGACACGGGCCTCAAGGTGGTCCACCCCTTCACCGGGGCCGAGATTCCGGTGTGGATCGCCAACTTCATCCTGTCGGACTACGGCACGGGCGCCATTTTCGCCTGTCCGGCTCACGATCAGCGCGACCTGGATTTCGCTCGCAAGTACGGACTTCCGGTCATCCCGGTGGTCCGTCCACAGGGCCCTGACGACGATTTCAGCGTGGGCGACGAGGCCTACACCGGGCCCGGCGTGATCTTTAACTCCGGCTTCCTTGATGGTCTGGATATCGAGGCCGGTAAGGCGGCGGCGATCGCCCGGATCGAGGCGGCGGGGCAGGGCGAGGGCGCCACCGTCTATCGGCTTCGGGACTGGGGCGTCAGCCGCCAGCGGTATTGGGGCTGCCCGATTCCGATCATCCACTGTCCGAGCTGCGGGCCGGTCGGTGTTCCGCAAGCCGAGCTACCCGTCAGCCTGCCCGAGGACGTCACCTTCGATGAGCCGGGCAATCCGCTGGCTCGGCATCCGACCTGGAAACACGTGGCTTGCCCCGAGTGCGGGGCTGAGGCTGTTCGAGAAACCGACACGCTGGACACCTTCGTGGACTCCAGCTGGTATTTCGCCCGCTTCGCCGATCCCTGGGCCGAGACGCCGATCGACAGGGCCGCGGCGGATCATTGGCTGGCTGTGGATCAGTACATTGGCGGGGTCGAACATGCGGTGCTGCATTTGCTGTACGCCCGCTTCATCACCCGGGCCCTGACCGACGCAGGAATGATGTCGGTAGCCGAACCGTTCGCCGGTCTGTTCACCCAGGGGATGGTCGTCCACGAGACCTACCGCACCACGACAGGACAGTGGGTTGAGCCGACCGACGTGGAATTGATCAATATTGACGGCCAGCGCTCGGCCCGCCGTGTTTCGACGGGTGAGGTGCTGGTCATCGGCGACATCGAAAAGATGTCCAAGTCCAAGAAGAATGTTGTCGCTCCCCAGGAGATCGTCGATGCCTATGGGGTCGACGCCGGGCGTCTGTTCGTCCTGTCCGACAGCCCGCCCGAGCGGGATGTCCAATGGACCGCTGGCGGCGTCGAGGGGGCTGGCCGGTTTGTCCAGCGGGTCTGGGCCGAGGTCGATGGTTTTCCGATGACAGCCGACCTGACCGGGGAGGACGACCCGGCCGCCCTGGCGCTACGCAAGGCGACGCACAAGGCGATCAAGGCCGTCACGGAGGGGGTCGAGGGCTTCCACTTTAACGCGGCGATCGCGCGCCTGTACGAGTTCTTGAACGCCTTGCGCGCGGCCAGGACCGACGGCGCCTCGCCTGCCCTGCTGGCGGCCAAGCGCGAGGGCCTGGTCGCTCTGACCCTGCTGGTCCAGCCGTTCGTGCCGCATCTGGCCGAAGAGTGCTGGGAGCGGTTGGATCAGGACGGGCTGGCCGTAAATGCACCCTGGCCGGTGTTCGACCCGGCCCTGGCGACCGACGACCAGGTCACCTTGCCGGTCCAGATCAATGGCAAGCGGCGGTGCGAACTGACGGTTTCGCGCGGCCTCGCGCCGGCGGAGGTCGAGCAAATCGCCCTTGCAGACGGCGAGGTTCAGTCCAAACTGGAAGGCCAGCCGGTGCGCAAGATCATCGTCGTGCCGGACCGTATCATCAATATCGTCACGGGGTGACGCCATGAGCCGCCTGACCGGACCGATCCTCGCGGTGTTCGCGCTCATGCTGACCGCCTGCGCAGGATTCACACCGCTGTACGCCGAGCCGGGCGTGGTTGCCGGTCTGGAACGGATCGCGGTCCAGACGCCGGACACGCGCACCGGCTATCTTCTGCGCGAACAGCTCGAGGATGCGTTCGGCCGCGATTTGGACGCTCCGCCGGTCTATCGGCTGACGACGCAGGTGCGTGAACGGCGCGACCCGTTGGGCCGTCGCGCCGACGACACCGCTACGCGTTACGAGCTGACGCTGACGGTTTCCTATGTCTTGACCGAGGTTCAGGGAGGACGCCAGGTGCATCGCGACACCCTGACGGTGACGACGACCTACGCCTCTTCGGCGCAGCCCTACGCCGGCGTCGTGGCCCAGCAGGATGGCTCTGAACGCGCCGTAACCCAGGCGGCGGACGCGATCCGGTCAGACTTGGCGCGTCTGTTCGCCGAGCGGTCGCGTTCTGGGGCGGCCGGGGGATGATCCTCAAGCGGCGGCCGGACATCGACCGCTTTTTGGCCAGGCCCGATCCGGCGGTTCGCGCTGTCCTGATCTATGGGCGTGATCGCGGCGTCGTGCGCGAGCGAGCCGAGCAGCTGGCGCGGGCGCTGGTCCCGGATGTCGATGATCCGTTCAACACTGCACTGCTGACAGATGGCGATGTGGAGGCCGACCCGGCCAGGCTGGAGGCCGAGCTGGCCGCCTTGTCGATGATCGGCGGCAAGCGGCTGGTTCGGCTGCGGCTGCATTCCGAAAAGGCGTCGGTTGACCGCAGCGCCGCCGAGGCCGTGGTCGCCCACATCGACGGACGGCTGAATCCGGACGCGGCCTTCGTCATTGAGGCCGGGGCTCTTGGCCGGGAATCAACATTGCGCAAGACCGCCGAGAAGGCGGACGCTGTTTGCGTCATACCTTGCTACGAGGACGAAGCCGGCGATGTCGCCCGCATGACGCGAGAGGCGCTGCGTGCTGACAATGTGTCGCTGAGCTCTGAGGCTTTGGAGCTGTTTGTGGGGCGGCTGCCCAAGGAGCGCGGCGTTGCGCGCCAGGAGATCGAGCGGCTGGCGTTGTTCATCGGCCCAGGATCGGGCGCGTCGCTGGGCGTGTCTGAGCTTGAGGACTTTCTTGGCGTGGAGCCGGACGCCTCGTTGTACGAGGCGGCCAACGACGCCTTCGGCGGTCGGCCTGGACCGACCCGCAATGGCCTGGTTCGGGCGTTTGAAGAGGGCGAGAGCGGCCCCGCCGCGGTGCGCGCCGCTAGTCAGCACCTCGGCAAGCTGCGCCGCATTGTCACCCTGTCTCGCAGCGGCGCTGATATGAAGGAGGCCGCCAAGGCCGCCGGCGTGTTCTGGAAGCAGGAACGCGAGATGTTGCGCCAGGCGCGGTCCTGGTCCCTGTCGGAGCTGGACGGGGTTCAGGCGGACCTGCTCGATGCTGACCGCGCCTGCAAGCGCGCCGGCTCGCCCGATGCCCTGATCGCCGAACGGGCGCTGTTGTCAGTGGCGGGCCGAGCGCGGCGCCTGGGGCTGTAACGCCCTGGAATGAAGACGATTTCAGCTGCGCATCAATCGGCGGCACAGCTCGTCGAGCTGCTCCAGAGATCCATAGCGCAGGGTCAGGGCGCCCTTGCCGTTCTTGTCGGCCAGATCGACCTTGATTCCGAGGCTGTCGCTGAGATCCCGCTCCAGGGCTGCGATGTCGGGATTGCGCTCGGCTGTGTCGCGGCGGCCACCGGCCCGGGCCGGGCGTTCGGCCGGGCCCTTGGCCAGGGTTTCGGTCTGACGCACGCTCAAGCCCTCGGCGATGATGCGTTCGGCGAGGGTCTCGGCGTTCGCGGCGGTCAGCAGGGCGCGGGCATGGCCCGCCGAGATCCGGCCCTCCTCGACGTGAACCCGAACGCCATCCGGCAAGCTGAGCAAACGCAGAGTGTTGGCGACATGGCTGCGGCTCTTGCCGACGATGTCGCCCAGACCCTCGTGGGTGCGGCCGAACCGTTCGATCAGCGCTCGGTAGCCCAGCGCCTCTTCAATCGGGTTCAGATCGGCGCGCTGGACGTTCTCGATGATGGCGACTTCAAGCACCTGGCGGTCATCCAGCTCACGAATGACGGCTGGGATGGTGGCCAGGTTGGCGCGCTGGGCGGCGCGCCAGCGGCGCTCACCGGCGACGATCTGATAGCCGTCCCCGTCCGGAGCCGGACGGATCAGGATCGGCTGAAGCACGCCCCTTTCCTTGATGGAGGCGGTCAGGGACTCCAGCTCTGCCTCGGTGAAGGTCCGGCGCGGTTGCTCAGGATTGCGTCGGATCAGCTCGATCGGAGTGTCGGTCGGCGCTGACGGCGGCGGGGCGTCGGGGGCATCCTGGCCGGCCTCGTTCAGCAGGGCCGACAGGCCGCGGCCCAGTCCTCTGTGGCGTTCAGACATTTATTCAGCCTTCTCAAATAGTTGTTCGGACCGCCGCCGGGCGCGTTCGCGGCGGACCAGCTCGCGCGCCAGATTGAGATAGGCCTGGCTGCCGGCGCACTTCAGATCATAGATCAGGGCGGGCTTACCGAAGGACGGGGCCTCGGACACCCTGACGTTCCGGGGAATGACGGTCTGATAGACCTTGTCGCCGAAATGGCCGCGAACATCAGCCTCGACCTGGCCTGAAAGGGCGTTGCGCCGATCATACATGGTCAAGACGATGCCCTGGATATCCAGCCGCGGATTAAGGCTGGACCGGACCAGATCGACGGTCCGCATCAACTGGGTCAGGCCTTCCAGGGCGAAGAACTCGCACTGGAGCGGCACCAGTACGGCGTCGGCGGCGGACATGGCGTTGACGGTCAACAGGTTGAGCGACGGCGGGCAGTCGATCAGAACATAGGTCGGCTTCAACTCGTCTTTGAGCTGCTTCAGCCGGTCGATAGCGTCGCGCAGCCGGTAGGACCGGCGGTCGGCCTGGCCCAGCTCAATCTCGATTCCAGACAAGTCCGGATCGGACGGCACCAGCCACAGGTTGGGCACCTGGGTGCGCACCGCCGCCTCGTGCAGGGGCCGCGCGTCGACGATGGAGTCGTAGATCGTCACCCGGCGCTGCTCCCGCAGAACGCCAAGCCCGGTGGAAGCGTTGCCCTGGGGATCCATGTCGATCAGCAGCACCCGCTCGCCGACTGCGGCCAGCGCCGTGCCAAGATTGATCGCGGTCGTCGTCTTGCCGACCCCGCCCTTCTGGTTGGCGACGGCGAGAATGCGGGGGGGCGGGATTTCACGCGGCACGCTGGGGACTCCGGATACGAAGGATACGACCGCGCGGGTCGCTGACGGATGGCAGGACCTCGACGTCGAACCGGTGGCTGCGGCGCGCCGCAGCGATCTCGTCCTCGACCCGCTCGCCCTTGAGGAACAGGGCATCGGCCCCTGTCCTGCGATAGGGCTCGGCAAATTGCAGCAGCCTGTCAAGAGGCGCGCAGGCCCGGGCGGTGACGATGTCGGCCTTGATATTCAAGGATTCGGCGCGGGCGTTGATTACTTCGGCGGGCAAAGACAGCTCGCTGACAACCTGATCCAAGAACCGGCAACGCTTGGCCTGGCTGTCGATCAACCAGACCTTGGCGCCGGCCGTTTGCTTCAGAAGTATGGCCAGAACCACACCGGGTAGGCCCGCTCCGGCCCCCAGGTCGGCCCAGATCTTGGCGTCAGGCGCCAGATCCAGCAGCTGGGCGCTGTCCAGCGCATGGCGGTTCCAATAGTCCGGCAGGCTGGCCGGGCCGACCAGATTCATGACCTCGTTGCCGCTGACGAGCCGCTGGCGATAGCGCTCCAGGTCGGCGACCACGGCGTCTGAGGCGCCCGTTCGGGCCTGGAACTCATTGGCGTTCATGGCGATCAGGCCGCTGCTTCCTGGCGTGCGCGCCGGACATGGGCGAGCAGGGCGGTCAGGGCGCCAGGCGTGACGCCCTCGATACGCCCGGCCTGGCCCAGGGTGCGCGGGCGCACGTCCGTCAGCTTTTCACGGACCTCGTTGGAAAGGCCGCCGACGGCGCTGAAGTCGAGATCGGCGGGTATGACCAGCGCCTCATCGCGGCGAAGCGCTTCGGCGTCGGCGGCCTGCCGACCGAGGTAGCCGGCGTAGGCGGCGTCAATCTCGACCTGCTCGGCGACGTCGGCCGGCCAGTCGGAGATGCTGGGCCAGGTGGCGGCGAAGATTTCAAGCGAGGCGCCGGGATAGGACAGGAGCTGGCTCAGAGAGCGGCGTTGACCATCCTGATTGACAGTCATTCCCAAGCTATTGGCTTCATTAGGTGTCAGCTCGGTTTGGCCCATCAACTGCCGAGCGCGGGCTAGGGATTCCGCTTTGGACTCAAAAGCTTGTCGACGCTCCAGTCCGACGAGGCCCAGGTTGATCGCCAGTGGCGTCAACCGTTGATCAGCGTTGTCGGCGCGCAGGGTCAGCCGGAACTCGGCCCGACTGGTGAACATCCGGTAGGGCTCGGTCACCCCACGTGTCACCAGATCATCGATCATCACCCCGATGTAGGCCTGGTCTCGCCCGAGCACCAAGCCGTCCTGGCCACCGGCCGTGCGGGCGGCGTTGAGGCCGGCGATCAGCCCCTGGGCGCCGGCTTCTTCATAACCGGTCGTACCGTTGATCTGGCCGGCGAGGAAAAGGCCCGGCAACGAGCGCAGTTCCAGGGTCGGGTGCAGGCTGGTCGGGTCGACGTAGTCGTACTCGATGGCGTAGCCGTAGCGGCGCACCCGAACCTGTTCCAGGCCCGGCATGGTCTGGAGGAAGGCCAGCTGGGTCGCCTCGGAAACCGAGGTCGAGACGCCATTCGGATAGACGGTCTGACCGTCGGGATTGCCCGGCAGGCCCTCGGGTTCGAGGAAGACCTGGTGGCTGGTCTTGTCGGCGAACCGCACGACCTTATCCTCGATGGACGGGCAGTAACGCGGTCCCTTGCCCGACAGCCGCCCGCCATAGACGGCGGATTCGCCCAGATTCTCGGCGATGATCCGATGGGTCTCTTCATTGGTGTGGGTGACGCCGCAGGCGACCTGATCCAGCACCGGTCCGCGCGCCATGAAGGAGAAGCGCGACGGGGTGTTGTCAGCCTGCTGCATTTCCAGCTGACCCCAGGCGATCGACGCGGCTTCAAGCCGGGCCGGGGTGCCGGTCTTGAGCCGGCCCATCCTCAGGGCCAGTCCGTAGAGTCGATCAGAAAGGCCGATGGAGGGCTGGTCGCCGATACGACCGGCTGGAATCCGCTCTTCGCCGCGGTGGATCACGCCCTTGAGAAAGGTCCCGGTCGTCAGGACGACCGACCGCGCCCGCCAACACCGCCCCTGGTCGTCGGTCACGCCGGCCACGCGGCCATCCTCGACGATCAGGTCTTCGACCGCAGCGGCCTCGATGCCGAGCCCGTCGCTCTGGGCCAGGGCGGCCTGCATGGCGGCGCGGTAGAGGCCGCGGTCGATCTGGGACCGAGGCCCCCGGACCGCCGGTCCCTTGGAGCGGTTGAGCAGCCTATACTGGATGGCGGCCTGGTCCGAGACTCGCCCCATAAGCCCGTCCATGGCGTCGATTTCGCGGATCAGATGACCCTTGCCGAGTCCTCCCATGGCGGGGTTGCAGCTCATCTCGCCGATAGTCTCGGGCCGGTGCGTGAGCAGAAGGGTGCGCGCGCCGGCGCGCCAGGCGGCATGGGCCGCCTCGCAGCCGGCGTGGCCGCCGCCGATCACAATCACATCCCAAGGCTGGGTCAATAGAAGCTCCAGAAAAGCGGGAAGCGGCCTATAGCAGACCGGCGACGGGCGCGGAACTGGCCCGGCGGTGTTTCACGTGAAACACCGGATCACTTTCCGATGCAAAAGCTCGAGAAGACCACGTCGAGAATAGATTCGACGTCGACGCGGCCGGTTACAGCCTCCAGCGCACGCACGGCGAGGCGCACATCTTCGGCGGCCAGCTCCGGGGCGGAGCCTCCGCCCTCCAGATTGGATCGGGCGCGATCGAGGTGATCGCGAGCAGCGATCAGGCGGGCTCGGTGGCGAGCCTGGGTTGCGGCCGGGAAATCAGCGCCGCTCGTGCCGGCGATGACAGCAGACTCCAGCCGAGCCTTGAGCGCCTCCAGGCCCTGACCAGTGATCACACTGATCGCGTCGGCGGGCGGGGACCGCACCTTGTCGGCCTGGGTGCGGATCAACCACGCGTCGCGGGGCGATAGGTCGTCGAGCGGTCGATCTGACGGGACCAGAAGCAAGGTCAGATCGGCGTCCTGGGCCCATCTGCGGGCACGCGAGACGCCTTCAGCCTCGATGGCGTCGTTGGTGTCGCGCAGACCCGCCGTGTCGGCGATCAACACCTTGCGCCCGCCGAGCACCAGAGAGGCCTCGATGACGTCGCGGGTGGTGCCGGGAATGGAGGTGACGATGGCGGCGTCACGCCCGATGAGAGCGTTGAACAGCGACGACTTGCCAGCGTTGGGGGCGCCCGTCAGGGCGATACGGAAGCCGTCGCGAATGCGCTCGCCTCGCCTGCCGTCCGCCAGGGCGGTGTCCAGATCTGCGATCAGCGCCTCGACATCGGGCCGAGCGTGCAGGGCGACGTCCTCCGGTAGCTCCTCGTCGGGGAAATCGACCGCCGCCTCAAGCATGGCCAGGGTCTGGATCAGGCGCGCGCGCCAGGTCTCATAGCGGCGACTGAGCGCGCCCTCGAGCTGAGCCAGGGCCTGATCGCGCTGGGCCACCGTCTCGGCCTCGACCAGATCCGCGACCGCCTCGGCCTGCGCGAGATCGAGTTTGCCGTTCTGGAAGGCGCGGCGGGTGAACTCGCCCGGTTCCGCCAGGCGCAGACCGGTGGAGATGAGGGCTTGCATCGCCGCCTCGACGACGGCCAGGCCGCCGTGCAGGTGCAGCTCGGCGCTGTCCTCGCCGGTGAAGCTGTTCGGACCGGGAAACCACAGGACCAGGGCTTGGTCGATTTCCTGTCCTGCGCCGTCGGTGAGCCGACGCAAGCTCGCGCGGCGGGGTTCAAGATCGGCGGCGCCGAACCGACGCAGAGCATCGGCCGTCGCCGGCCCGCTCAGGCGGATGACCGCAACGGCGCCGCGACCGGGCGCGGTGGCGAGGGCGAAGATGGTGTCGGTCATGGAAGACTGGATCGTCTGTGCGGCGGGTAGAACCCCTCCACCACTTCGTGGTCCGCCCCCCCCCATTTCGTGGGGAGGAGAGGGGGCGCGACTACTTCGGCGGCGTACCGGCCATGCCCATCATGGCGCGGAACTGTTCGGTGGCCTGGACGCCGAAGGAAGACCAGGTCTTCATCAGTTCCTCGGGCTGCATCCGGGCCATGTTTTCGTCCATGCGCCGCTGCATCTCGGCGACGAGATGCTCGTTCAGGGGGGTGACGTCGGGCAGACCGAGGAATGCGCGGGCCTCCACAGGGGTGCAATCGACTTCGACATTGATCTTCATGGGCGGCTCCCGTGTTTCACGTGAAACAGTGGCGACATGCGAAGGGGGCCGTAAGGGCCCCCTTCCATGATCCAGAGATGATGATCCAGATCTACTCGGCGTCGGCCTTGGCGGCTTCGCGCTCAGCGGCCTGCTTTTCGGTCAGGTCTTCACCGGTTTCCTGATCGACGACCTTCATCGACAGCTTGGTCTTGCCGCGGTCGTCAAAGCCCATGAATTTGACCTTGACCGTGTCGCCTTCATTGACGACGTCGGTGACCTTGGCGACCTTGCGCGGGGCCAGCTGGCTGATGTGAACCAGCCCGTCCTTGGCGCCGAAGAAGTTCACGAAGGCGCCGAAGTCGACGACCTTGACCACCCGGCCGGTGTAGATGGCGCCGGGCTCGGGCTCGGACGCGATCGACTTGATCCAGTCGCGGGCGGCATCGATCTTGGACTGTTCCGAAGCGGCGATCTTGATGGTGCCGTCGTCGCCGATGTCGACCTTGGCGCCGGTCTTCTCGACGATCTCGCGGATGACCTTGCCGCCAGAGCCGATCACTTCGCGGATCTTGTCGGTGGCGATCTTGATGGTTTCGATCTTGGGCGCGAACTCACCCAGCTCGGTGCGCGCGCCGTCGATGGCCTTGTCCATTTCATCGAGGATGTGCAGACGGCCGGCCGACGCCTGGGCGATGGCCTTGCGCATGATTTCTTCGGTGATGCCGGGAACCTTGATGTCCATCTGCAGCGAGGTGATGCCTTCGCGGGTGCCGGCCACCTTGAAGTCCATGTCGCCCAGGTGATCTTCGTCACCCAGGATGTCCGACAGGATGGCGTATTCGCCCGACGGCTCCAGGATCAGGCCCATGGCGATGCCCGAGACCGGACGCGCCAGCGGCACGCCGGCGTCCATCAGGGCCAGGGACGAGCCACAGACCGTGGCCATCGACGACGAGCCGTTGGACTCGGTGATCTCGGAGACCAGACGCACCGTGTAGGGGAAGTCCTCCTTGGACGGCAGCATCGGGCGGATGGCGCGCCAGGCAAGCTTGCCGTGACCGATCTCGCGACGACCGGGCGATCCCATGCGGCCCGCTTCACCGACCGAATAGGGCGGGAAGTTGTAGTGCAGCAGGAAGCTTTCCTTGTAGGTGCCCTGAAGGGCGTCGATCCACTGCTCGTCCTCGCCGGTGCCGAGCGTGGCGACGACGATGGCCTGGGTCTCGCCCCGGGTGAACAGGGCCGACCCGTGGGTGCGCGGCAGGATGCCGACTTCTGAGACGATGTCGCGGACCTTGTCGAGCGCCCGGCCGTCGACACGGTGGCTGTTCTCGATGATATCGCGGCGCAGGACGTCGGCTTCGCATTCCTTGAAGGCCGTGCCGAACTTGGTGGCGTCGACGCCGTCCGGATTGGCTTCGGAGGCGACCAGGGCGTCTGCGGCCTTCTTCTTGGCGGCGCCGACGGCCTCGTGGCGGTCCTGCTTCTTGGTCAGGGCGTAGGCGGCCTTGATGTCATTGCCGACGAGGCCCTTGATCGAGGCGACGATGTCCGAGACGTCGGCGGCGACGAACTCGAACGGATCCTTGGCCGAGTGCTCGGCCAACTCGATGATGGCGTCGATCACCGGCTGCATCGACTGGTGCGCGAACACCAGGGCGCCGAGCATGATGTCGTCCGCCAGCTCCTTGGCTTCAGACTCGACCATCATAAGGGCATCCTGGGTGCCGGCGACGACCAGGTCCAGCTGGCTGTCGGCCATCTGGTCCAGCAGCGGGTTCAGAACGTAGCCGCCGTCGATGTAGCCGACACGCGCGGCGCCGATCGGGCCCATGAAGGGCACGCCCGACAGGGTCAGGGCGGCTGAGGCGGCGATCATGCCGACGACGTCCGGATCGTTCTCCATGTCGTGCTGGAGCACGGTCACGACCACCTGGGTCTCGTGCTTGAAGCCCTTGACGAACAGCGGGCGGATCGGGCGGTCGATCAGGCGGCTGACCAGGGTTTCCTTCTCCGAAGGACGGCCTTCACGCTTGAAGTAGCCGCCGGGGATCTTGCCGGCCGCGAAGGTCTTTTCCTGGTAGTTGACGGTCAGGGGGAAGAAGTCGACACCGGCCTTGGGCGACTTGTTGAACACGGCAGTGGCCAGCACCACGGTCTCGCCGTAGGTGGCGAGCACCGCGCCGTCAGCCTGACGGGCGATCCGGCCCGTTTCGAGCGTCAGCGGGCGGCCAGCCCATTCGATGGTCTTGCGCTTGATATCAAACATGTTTTTTAGCTTTCTGAGTCCCGCGGGCGAATTCCTCGCGGGCGACGGACGGGCAGGATTTCAGTCCTTCGGTCCTGTGAGCCGCCGATCCCATGACCGGCGGATAGGGGGGTGAGGACCGATGACAGGCCCTCGCGAAACACCGACCAGACGGGTCGGTGGAATTGCGAAAGGGGCCGGTCAGGCCCCTTTCTGGCGGATCTGGCCTTAGCGACGCAGGCCCAGCTTGGCGATGATGGCCTGGTAGCGGCCTTCGTCGGTCTTCTTGAGGAAGTCCAGCTGGCGGCGACGCTGGGAGACGAGCTTCAGCAGGCCGCGACGGCTGTGGTTGTCCTTCTTGTGGGTCTTGAAGTGCTCGGTCAGGTTGACGATCCGTTCGGTCAGGATCGCGACTTGAACTTCGGCCGACCCGGTGTCGCCCTCTTTGCGGGCATTGTCGGCGATGACGGCGCCCTTGCGCTCGGCGGTAATCGACATCGGTGTCTCCTTAAGATGGGAGGTTGAAAACGCGGTCCGGCTCAAGCCGTCCGGCCTTCAGGCTGCACAGGGCCACCGGGTCCGATCCCTGGACGGCGGATACCACCAGCGAGCCAGGCGACAGCCGGGCCGACAATGCATCCACTTGCCGGGGAAGCAGAACGATGGAACGTCCCTGCCTCAGCCGGAAGGCGTCTTCGTCGGTCACGGCGAGGTCCGGGATGTCGTCCAGAGCCGTCGTGAGCGGAAGCAAGCCTTCCGAGGCGGCGCCCCTATGCACCAAATCCTCGAGGAATTCCAGTCCTACCGCATTGTCCAGCGAGAACGGCCCGACCCGCTCGCGCCGTAGCGCCCAAACATGGCCCTCGGCCCCCAGCGCGATGGCCAGGTCGCGGGCCAGCGCTCGGATATAGACGCCTTTGCCGGTCTGGACGGTGATCTCGACGTGATCGGCGTCGGGGGTCGAGGTGACGGCCGCCTCGTGGATCGTCACGCGGCGCGACTTCAGCTCAACCGCCTGGCCGTCGCGGGCCAGGTCGTAGGCGCGCAGCCCTTCGACTTTGATGGCCGAGAAGGCCGGCGGAATCTGATCGATCTCCCCGACAAAGGCCGGCAGGGCGGCGGCGACCTGATCCGGCTCGGGGCGAATATCGGATCGGGCGACGACCTCGCCCTCGCGGTCGAGCGTCGTGGTGGAGGCGCCCCACCGGATCGAGAAACGATAGACCTTGCGCGCATCCATCATGAAAGGGACGGTCTTGGTCGCCTCGCCCAGCGCGATAGGCAGGATACCGGACGCCAGCGGATCGAGCGTGCCGGCATGGCCGGCCTTGCTGGCGTCGAACAGGCGGCGGATGCGGCTGACCGCCTGGGTCGAGCCCATTTCCAGGGGCTTGTCCAGGCAGACCCAGCCGTTGATCGACTGCCCGCGCTTCTTGCGGGCCATCAGACCTCGTCCTCGCCGTCCCGCTCGAGGTCGGCGCGCACGCGCGGGTCGTTGAACAGCCGATCCATATGGCTGGCGGCGTCGAAGCTCTCGTCGTGACGGAAGCGCAGGTCCGGCGTGAACTTCATGTCGATGTGTCGGCCAAGCACGCCTCGGATAAATTTTGCGTGGGCGTTCAAGGCCTTGATGATCTCCTCGACGGAAGCGTCCTGATCGGGGGCGGTCACGCCGGCGCCCAGCGGCTCGACGAAACAGGTGGCGTGCTTCAGGTCGGGGCTGAGCCGCACCTCGGTCACGGTGACGGATATGCCCTTGAGGGCTGGATCGTGGATCTCTTCTTCACGCAGAACCTCGACCAGAGCGTGACGGATCAGCTCGCCGGCGCGCAGCTGGCGCTGGGATGGGCCGGACTGGGGACGGTCGTAGTGGCGATGGCGGCTCATAGCGCGCTCCATAGGCTGGCGGCGCCGGGGATCGGACCCGGTCGGCGCAGAAAGGGGGCGCGGTCTAGAGCCCCGGATCGGCCTTGTCCAGTCAGCAGCCGGACAGGCGCGGCTGGCCCGAGGCGCGGTAGGTCCCAACGTCAGTCAGCACCCATTCGGCCCGCGCGTCCGACGCACCAGAATACTGGACGCCAAAATCGCGTCCAGCCCGGCCGGCCGTCAGCGCACCTTGCCAACCGCCGTCGCCGGCTGCTGGGATATAGGCGGCGGGGATGTCGGTCGCGCGCAGCACCGGATGGCTGGGCGTCAGCTCGACCAACTGGGTGACGATGCAGGCGCCGTCGCCGTCTTCGCGTCTTGTGTCGATGACCACGGCGGGCGCGGGGGTCAGGTCGCGCCGGATGGAGAAGGCGGGCGGCTGGCCCGAGACGCCGCCAGCGATGAAGAGGGGATCGACGTCGAGTCGGCGAAACCCGTCGTCGGTCCGGGTCAGGTAGTGGAACGCCAGGGCCCCGGAGGTAGCGCGCCCGGCGCCTTCGACATGGCCGCTGGAGACCAGGGCGAAGAGGCTGGTCGAGAGCCGGACCACCTCGCCGGAGCGAAATTCGTAGCGCCCGCTGATCGGCTCGGGCCAGCGTTGATCCTCGTCGTCGCTCAGACGTGGGTCTGACGCCGTGATCGGAGCGGCGGCGTCCCAGGCGGCGTCGAAGGCGCGGGCGTTGGCCTGGTCTTCGGTCAGCTCAGGAGTGGCGACCTCGTCTTCGGCGGCGCCTGTGGAGACTGTCTCGTCCGCCTTGGCGGCTGTCTCGCTCTGACACGCCGCCAGCCCCAGAACCGCGATCGTTCCGAGCAGGGTCGCAAGATTGCGCATCATGTGTGTTCGTCTCGCCGGTTCAGCCCGGCGCGCCGGGGGTATCGGAGGCACTATGCGCCATCCGGACGATCTCGGCAGAGAAAAATGTACGAAACGGACGAATGGACAGGCCGCCCGCATGGAGCAACTCCGCCGTCCAGTGATTGCACAGGTGGCCGACCCAGAAGGTTTCGGTGCTTTGAAAGAAGCGACCGTCGCCAACCTGGGACGCAGGGCCGGGCGCTGCCCGACCGCCGCGGATGCGCAGGGACGATTCCAGACGCCCGCGAAGCGCGCCAAATCCCTCCCCGGACAGGTTCACCGCGTGCGCCGAGCCGGGTGGATAGGGCGAGACCGGCCCGCCATCGACTGGGTCGAGCAGAACGACCGACGGGTTGCCCGGCCAAAAGAACGCCCGAGCCCCATCTGGCAGGCGCTCGGAAATCGGTCGGGCGTCGGTATAGAAGCGGGCGTCTCCCCAGCCGACCGCAACCCAGTCGCCCGGCCCCAGCGACTGAACCGCCAGCGCCAGGGGGCCGTCGCCCGCGTCCAGGCGGGCGCGCGGCAGGATGAGGTCCGTATGAAAGCCGTTGTCGACGACCCAGATGGTGACGTCGCCCTGTAAGGGCGATGGATCCAGCCCCGGATCGCCCGGGTGGGTGCAACTGCCGAGCAGGGCCTGGGTGATGGCCACAACAGAAAGGGTCGCCAACAAGGCCAGTCGCATGTCGCGAACCGGCGGCGATGTCACAGAGAGGGCGGAGAGCTGGGCAGGCCGGTGGCCTGATCTGTCGGGGCGGCCCATTCGCCTCGGTAGCGGTATTCCAGGGTGCGGCAGAGCAGAACTGGGCCAGTCGCCCCCTGTCCGACGGCGTGAATGGTCAGGTCGCGCACCGGGCGTATCCGGCCCATCACCAGCCACACAGTGGATGCGCCGGGGCACAACACGCGCGCCAGAGCCGCGCCATTGCCCTCGGCCTCGATGCGATAGACGTTTGTTTCGTTCGCCCCGTCGGGCAGAACGGCCTCAACCCCGCCGGGCAGGCTGTCGCGATCAAGTCCGGCTGACCCGGCGCCGACCGTGGAAAACAGGCGCTCGGCCCGCACGGCGCCGAAGAGCCCGCGTTCGGCCTGCAAAGTGATGCCGCGGGTCATCAGACGCGCGGCGACGTTCGCCGGATCATAGGCGAAAAAACGGTCCTCAGCCTGGGCGGGGCTCGCCAGCAGGGTCAACGGCAGGGCGGCGAGCAGCAAATATCGCATGATCGCTCCTTTGCCGCAGGCTCGCGGCGATTGTGGGGCCGCCGCCGAAGTCCCTAGTCGAGCGTGCGAGCGACCTCTTCAAGGTTGAAGCACTCGATCAGGTCGCCGGCCTTGATGTCCTGGAAGCCCTGGAAGTGCATTCCGCACTCATAGCCGTTGGTGACTTCGGGCACGTCGTCCTTGAAGCGCTTGAGCGTCTGCAAGGTACCCAGCTCCAGCACAACGACATCGTCGCGCACGATGCGGACGCGGGCGCCGCGGCGGACCACGCCTTCGGTGACGCGGCAGCCAGCGATGCGGCCGACCTTGGAGATGTCGAACACCTGAAGCACCTCGGCGTTGCCTAGGAAGGTTTCGCGCTGGATCGGCGACAGCATGCCGGACAGCACGCCCTTCAGGTCATCGAGCAGGTCGTAGATCACCGCATAGTAGCGGATTTCGACGCCTTCACGCTCAGCCAGCTCGCGCGCCTGTTTGGAGGCGCGCACGTTGAAGCCGATGATCGGGGCGCCGGCGCCCTTGGCCAGGGTGACGTCGCTCTCGGTGATGCCGCCGACGCCCGACAGGATGACGCGGGCGCGCACCTCGTCGGTAGCCATCTTGTCGAGTGAACCGATGATCGCCTCGCCCGAGCCCTGGACGTCGGACTTCAGGATCAGCGGCAGCTCCTTGAGCTTGTTGGTCTGGAGCTTGGACATCATGTCCGACAGGGAAACAGCCGCCACAGGTGACACGGCCAGATCGCGGCGCTTGCGCTCGCGGTGGTCGGTCAGCTCACGGGCGCGGGCCTCATTTTCCACCGCCGCGAAGGCGTCGCCCGGAGACGGCGCTTCGTCCAGACCCAGAATCTCGACCGGAGTCGCCGGTCCAGCCTCGGTCAGCTGAGCGTTGCGTTCGTCCAGCAGGGCCCGAACTCGGCCCCAGGAGGAGCCGGCCACGACCACGTCGCCGCGCTTGAGGGTGCCGCGCTTGACCAGGACGGTGGCGACCGGGCCGCGCCCCTTGTCCAGCTTGGCCTCGATCACGACGCCGTCGGCGCTGCGGTTCGGATTGGCGCTCAGGTCGAGCATCTCGGCCTGAAGCAGGATGGCGTCGATCAAATTGTCGAGGCCCAGGCGGGTCTTGGCCGAAACCTCGATGATCTGGGTTTCGCCGCCCAGGCTTTCGGCCACGATCTCGTGCTGGAGCAGCTCGTTGACGACGCGGGTGGAGTTGGCGTCGGGCTTGTCGATCTTGTTGACCGCCACGATCAGCGGCACCCCAGCCGCCTTGGCGTGCTGGATAGCCTCGATCGTCTGGGGCATGACGCCGTCGTCGGCGGCCACCACCAGCACCACGATGTCGGTGATGTCGGCGCCGCGCGCACGCATGGCCGAGAAGGCCGCGTGGCCCGGCGTATCCAGGAAGGTGACGCGTTGGCCGTCCTTGAGGCGAACCTGATAGGCGCCGATGTGCTGGGTGATGCCGCCGGCCTCGCCCGAGGCGACGTCGGTGGTGCGCAGCGCGTCCAGAAGCGACGTCTTGCCGTGATCGACGTGACCCATGATGGTCACGACCGGCGGGCGCGGCTCCAGGGTGTCGTCGGCGTCGACGGTTTCGTCGATGAAGCCCTCTTCGATGTCGTCTTCAGAGACGCGCCTGACCTTGTGCCCGAACTCCTGGGCGACCAGCTCCGCCGTGTCAGAATCGATCACGTCGGTGATCTTGAGCATCATGCCTTCGCGCATCAGGAACTTGATGATGTCGACGCCGCGCGTCGCCATGCGGTTGGACAGTTCCTGAACGGTGATGACGTCAGGGATGACGACGTCGCGTACGACCTTCGGCGCCTCGGTCTGGCCGCCGCGGCGCTTTTCCTTCTCGCGTTCACGGGCGCGGCGAACCGACGCCAGGGAGCGCATCCGTTCAGCGGCGTCCTCGTCTCCTCCGGCCAGGGCCTGGATGGTAAGACGGCCTTCACGGCGCTGAGGAGCGCCCTTCTGACGGCTGACGGCGCGGTCGTCGCTCGACGGACGACGACGGACGTCGCGATCACTGTCGGCCGGGCGGCGGTCGCCGCCGCCACGAGCGCCTGGCCCGCGTGCGGGCCGCGCGACCTCGGGAGCGGCGGGGGCGTTTTCGGGCGCCCCGCGGAAGCCGCCGCCCGAGCCGTCGCGGGATCGCGGCGCCGGCCGCGGCGCCAGGGCGGAATAGCGGACGGTCTCGCCGCCGGTCCCACCGGAGCGCGGGCCTGACGACCGCTGGCCGCCGGACGGGCGTTCGCCAGATGGCCGGCCGGCCAAGTTCCCGCCATCGGTGCGCATGGCGTGGCTTGGGCGTTCGCGGTCGCCGCCGCGATCCGGCCGCGGCGCACGTTGACCGAAGTTGGGAGATTTTTCACGCGGCGCGCGCTGGCCGAAACTGGCCGTCGGACGGCGCTCGGGTCGGGGAGCCGCCTCGGTGGGGGCCGGTGTCGGGGCCGCGGGTTCCGCAGCCTTGGTCTCCACCGGCTTGGCCTCGACCTTGGGTTCGGCAGGCTTGGGGGCTTCGGCCTTGGCTGGCTCGACCGGCTCCACCGGCTTGGGTGCAGCCGCAGCCTGGGCCTCGGCGGTCGCCTTGACGGAGGCGGCCTTGGCGCGAGCGGCGCTCTCAGCATCTTGGCGCGCCTTGTCGGCGGCTGCGGCCTGGGCCGCCTCGATGGCGCGCAGGCGGGCAGCCTGTTCGTCGCGCGACAGGCCGCCGGCGTCGGTGGCGGGCGCGCGTTCAGCGACCGGCTTGGCCGGCGCCGGGGCGCTGGGGCGCGGGCGTGCGACGTCAAAGCCCTGTGGCTGCGGGCGAGGGCGCTGACCCGGTCCGGCGCGGCGCTTGACCTCGACCTCGACGGTTTTGGAGCGGCCGTGGCTGAAGCTCTGGCGAACCACGCCGCTGGACACGGAGCCCTCCTGGCGCGGACGCAGGCTCAGCGGCGCACGCGGTCCGGTGGCGCTGGGCTTGGGTCCGTCGGTCTTGGGCTTATCGTCGTTCGTATCGCTCATTCGGTCGCTTCGTTCGGCCCGGTCGGCTGGGCCATTCTCCAACAAAAAAATCGGGCCGGGACATGGGTGTCCCGCCCGCCTCTAGTCTCGCCCACGCCAATCCGATGGAAGGAGAGGACGAAATCCCGCCAGACGCCGGGCCTCAAAGGCCCACCGTTCAGCCCGCCGTCCCGCAGGGAGGACGTGGTGTATCGCATTTTCAAGGCCCAAGGCCAAACCCAAATCTGAGCTTGGGAAAACCCCGCAGATCTCGACGTCGCGTTCGGCCTTCTCAGCCGCACCCAAAAGCTTGGTCCGGCCGTCCTCGGACCCGTCGGAGGCCTCGATCAACCAGGCGGCCCGTCCGGCCTTGAGCGCCTGATGGCATTTCTCAAAACCGGAGATAAGAACGCCCTCGCGCCGCGCCAACCCCAACTGATCCAGACATCGGCGCATCAACAGCCGTTCGACCAGATCCGACAGGCCTGCCGGAGCCTTGACCCCGGCCTTGGCGGCGCGCGCGAACAGGCTCTTGCCGGCCGCCAGGTCCACCGCCTCGCGATTGGCTGCAACCCACAGGCCGCGTCCCGGCAGCTTGCGGCCGAGGTCAGGCACGACCTCGCCGGCGGGACCGGGAACGAAGCGGATCAGGCAGGCTTCATCCATGACCTGGCCAGAGACCAGATCCTTGCGTTCGCGCTCAGCTGCCGGCGTCTTGCGTTCCAAGACGGGCGTGACGAAGAGGCCTTAAGCCTCTTCGTCCTCCTCGGCGGCTTCGACGGCCGCGTCTGCGTCTGCGTCGCCATCGGTGTCGAACACCGCTTCGGCCTCGTCGTAGCCCTCGTCCTCGGCGTAGTCTTCCTCGTATTCGGGCTCGGGTTGCGGCAGGTCAGAGGCGTCGATCCAGCCGGCGGCGACGCGCGCTTGCAGGATCAGCATCTCGGCGTCCTCGGTCGACAGCGCGGCCTGTTCCAGAACGCCAGGCACGCGTACGCGCTCGCCGTCCTTGAACTCGAAGCCGCCGCGCAGCTCGTCGGTGGCCAGCTCGGCCAGGTCTTCGACGGTCTTGACCCCGCTCTCGCCCAGCCAAACGGCCATCTGCAGGGTCACGCCGGGAACCTCCAGCACGCCGTCCTCAACGCCGTGCTCCTTGCGCTTGGCGTCCATTTCCGCAGCCTGGCGCTCGAGGAAGTCTGTAGCGCGGGCCTGGATCTCGGCGGCGGTGTCTTCACCGAAGCCCTCGATCTCGGAGATCTCATAGGCCTCGACATAGGCGACATCTTCCACGGTCGCGAAGCCCTCGGTGACCAACAGCTGGGCGATGACCTCATCGACGTCCAGCGCCTCCTGGAACAGGGCGGTGCGCTCAGCGAACTCCTTCTGGCGACGCTCGGAATCCTGGCTCTCGGTGATGATGTCGATCTGCCAGCCGGTCAGCTGCGACGCCAGGCGCACGTTCTGGCCGCGACGGCCGATGGCCAACGACAGCTGCTCATCGGGGACCACGACCTCAACCCGGCCCTCGTCCTCGTCCATGACCACCTTGGAGACCTCGGCCGGAGCCAGGGCGTTGACGATAAAGGCCGCCTCGTCCGGGTTCCACGGAATGATGTCGATCTTCTCACCCTGCAGCTCGGCCACGACCGCCTGCACGCGCGAACCGCGCATACCGACGCAAGCGCCGACCGGATCGATCGAGCTATCGTTGGACAGCACCGCCATCTTGGCGCGCGAGCCCGGATCACGCGCGGCGGCGCGGATTTCGATCACGCCATCGTAAACCTCGGGCACCTCCTGGGCGAACAGCTTGGCCATGAAGCCGGGGTGGGCCCGCGACAGCATGATCTGCGGGCCTTTGGTCTCGCGCCGGACGTCGTAGATGTACGACCGGATGCGGTCGCCCATGTTGAATTGTTCGCGCGGGATCGACTGGTCGCGGCGCATGACGCCCTCGCCGCGGCCCAGGTCGACAATGACGTTGCCGTATTCGACGCGCTTGACCGTGCCGTTGACGATCTCGGTGACGCGGTCCTTGAACTCTTCGTACTGACGCTCGCGCTCGGCCTCGCGAACCTTATGCATGACCACCTGGCGGGCCATCTGGGTCTGGACGCGGCCGAACTCGAACGGCGGCAGGTCCTCGACGTATTCCTTGCCGACCTCGGCCTCGGCGTCGGTCTTGCGGGCGATGGTCAGGCGGACCATGGCGTCGTCATTGAACTCGGCCGGCTCAAGTTCGCCTTCGGCGACCTCGGGCTCCCAGTCGTCGGCGACGACCGTGACATGACGGGTCAGCGACAGCTCGCCGGTCTTGGTGTCGATCCGGGCGCGGATGTCGTGATCGGCGCCGTAGCGGGCCTTGGCGCCCTTGACGATGGCGTCCTCGATGGCCTCGATGACGATCTCTTTCTCGATCGACTTCTCGCGCGCGACGGCGTCGGCGATCTGGAGCAGCTCGAGTCGGTTTGCGGAAATACCGGTCAGGCTCATGGCCTTATTCCTCTTCGTCTAGGTCTTGGGCGGGGCGTTTGGCGGCCCCGAGTTTCATGAGTTGGTCGTTCAGCACCAGCTTGGCTTCGGCCAGCCAGGCGAAAGGGATCAGGGCGGTGTCGTCTTCACCGTCCAGGTCGATCAGCACGTCGTCGCCCTCGACCCCGGCCAGCCGACCCTTGAAACGCTTGCGGCCCTCGACCAGGCGGTCGGTCTCCAGGCGGGCTTCAAGCCCGGCGAAGGTCGCGAAATCCTCCAGCCGGGTCAGGGGCCGGTCGATGCCAGGCGACGAGACCTCCAGCATATATTCTCCAGCGATGGGATCGGCGGCGTCCAGCACCTCCGACACGCCGCGCGACAGGGCGGCGCACTGCTCCACGTCGATTTCGTGATCGGCGGGGCGTTCAGCCATGATCTGCAGCCGTCGGCGCTGAGTTCCGCCCATCATGCGCAGACGCACGATGTTCAGGCCCAGGCCTTCGGCCACGGGCTCGAGCAGCTCGAGCAGCTTGCGATCTTCGCCCGTCTTGGCTTTCAAAAGGCTTGGTCCAACAAAAAAGCGGCCGGCCCGGTGTCGGGACCGCCGCTCTCAGAAGCGTCGTCCGACGCCTGCCGATAACGATGTGAGCGGCCATATAGCGATCAAGCGACGGCTTGTCGAGCCAGCCGGCGTCAATCAACCCTTGCGAAGGCCCGCACCGGAAACGTCCCGAAGCCCTTTACCTTGGGCGGGGCGGCGAAGAAGCGGAAGCCCGCGTCGGGCAACTGATCCAGACCGCACATATGCTCGACGATCAGAACGCCGTCGCCGAGCAGGCGCGAATGCACCGGCCGAGCGTTGCCACGCGTGTCGTCGATGTTGTGAGAATCGATCCCGACCAGCCGCGCGCCGCCCTCGGCCAGGCGATCAGCGGCGGCGGCGGTCAGGAAGGGGTGGTTCTCGTAATAGGCCGGCGTGCGCCAATGCCGGCTCCAGCCGGTCTGAACCAGGACCGCCTTGCCCTCGACATCGAGCCCTTCGAAGACGTCCGCATCGACCGCACCGTCCGTCGGTGCGCGCACGACGATGCCGGGGAGGTCGACCAGCCGTTCCAGGCCGACATCGGCCAGGTCCTCGCCCTCGGCAAAGCGGTGAAACGGCGTGTCCAGATAGGTGCCGGTGTTGCCGACCAGGGTGATCTGACCGATCTGGAACTCGGTGCCCTGAGGATAGTTGGCGCGCGACGCCTCACGGCTCAGCCAGTCGCAGACGTGCGGCGCCGGCAAGCCCTTGTAGGTGACCATGCCGTCCTCGATGACGTGGCTGAGGTCGATCAATCTCATGTGCGAACGAACTCCAGAAAGATCGGCGCGGTGTCGCCCAGTCGCTTTTCCTCATAGCGGGTGACGACGTGGTCGACCGGAGCGCAGCGCCAGTCGTCGGCCCGTTCGGCGGCCCAGGCCAAACCCTTCGTGCGGTTCAGAATTTCCAGCGTCCAGTCGGCATAGGCCTTCCAGTCGGTGACGAAGCGCACGCGTCCGCCCGGTTTGAGCAGGCGGACGATGTCGGCGGCGGTTTCGGTCTGGATGAAACGGCGCTTGTTGTGGCGCGCCTTGGGCCAGGGGTCGGGAAACAGGATCATCACCCGATCCAGCGATCCGTCCGGCAGGGCCGCCATGACGGCGCGGGCGTCATCGGCGTGCAGGCGCACGTTCTTCAAGTCCCGTTCGTCGATGTGGCGTAGAGCCGAGCCGACGCCGTTCAGAAACGGTTCGCAACCGATCATCAGCGCCGTCGGGTGGCGCGCCGCCTGTTCGGCCAGGTGCTCGCCGCCGCCGAAGCCGATTTCCAGCCAAACCTGATCATGGCCCGGCATAAGGGCTTGCAGCGCGATCCGACCCGCCGCGGGGTCGGGCAGGGCGATATTCGGCAGCAGGCTGTCAAACAGCGCGGCCTGACGCGGCTTCAGGGTGCGCGACTTGATGCGTCCAAAGGACCGCAAGGGTCCCCAGGTCGGGGTGGGATCGGAGGTCATGGGGCGTCCTCCTAGACGCCCCGCCTGCCTCAGACCAGAGCCTTGAGCTGATCGACGAGGTCGGTCCGCTCCCACGAAAAGCCGCCGTCGGCGTCGGCCTCGCGGCCGAAGTGGCCATAGGCGGTGGTGCGGGCGTAGATCGGCTTGTTCAGAGCCAGGTGCTGACGGATGGCGCGCGGGGTGGCCCCGCCGATCATCGCCGGCAGTTCACGCTCGAGCACCGCTTCGTCGATCGAGCCGGTGCCGTGCAGATCGACGTGGACCGATTGCGGCTCGGCCACGCCGATGGCGTAGCTGAGCTGGATGGTGCAGCGGTCGGCCAGGCCGGCGGCGACCACGTTCTTGGCCAGATAGCGGGCCGCATAGGCGGCTGAACGGTCGACCTTGGTCGGGTCCTTGCCCGAGAAGGCGCCGCCGCCGTGGGGCGCGGCCCCGCCGTAGGTGTCGACGATAATCTTGCGGCCGGTCAGGCCGGCGTCGCCGTCCGGCCCGCCGATTTCGAAGATGCCGGTCGGATTGATGTGCCAGACGGTCTCATTGGTGATGAAGCCCTCGGGCAGGACCTCGGCCACCACCGGCTTGACGATGGCGGCGACGTCGCCCTGCGTCAGGCCGGCCGCGTGCTGGGTCGAGACCACGATGGAGGAGGCGCGCACGGGCTTGCCGTCTTCGTACAGCAGCGTCACCTGGCTCTTGGCGTCGGGCTCCAGCCGCTTGTCGCCGCCGTGGCGCAGCTCGGCCAGCCGGCGCAGGATATTGTGGCTGAACTGCAAGGTGGCCGGCATCAGCTCCGGCGTCTCGTTGGACGCATAGCCGAACATGATGCCTTGGTCGCCGGCGCCTTCATCCTTGGTGTCGGTGGAATCGACGCCCACGGCGATGTCGGCCGACTGGCCGTGCAGATGATTGGCGAATTCGAAGGTGTTCCAGTGGAAACCGGACTGCTCATAGCCGATGTCCTTGACCGCGGCGCGTACGGCGGCCTCGATTTCCTCCTTGATGCCTGGGGCCCAGCCATCCGACCCCCAGATGCCCCGGCCGCGGATTTCGCCGGCCAGGATCACGCGATTGGTCGTGGTCAGGGTTTCACAGGCGACGCGGGCTTCCGGATCCTTGGACAGGAACATATCCACCACCGTATCCGAAATACGGTCGGCGACCTTGTCGGGATGGCCCTCGGAAACACTCTCCGAAGTGAAATGAAAGGATGTCCGGCTCACGCGCGCGCTCTCCTATGGTCAGGGCGCGCGGACCATATAAAGGTATCTTTATATCCGCAAGCGTTCCCGCCTGGCGCTAGTCGTCGTCGTCGTCAGCCAGGGTGCGCACTAGCTCCAGGATGCGGCGCCGCTGCTTGCCGGCCAAGCGCGGGAACAGCGAGGCCAGCTCGACGCCCTCGTTGGTCATCAGAAACTCATGCGTATAGCGTTCCGACTCGCTCTCGGCGAAGCCCGAAGCCGGGTCTCGACCGGCCAGGCCGTCGAAGAAGTAGCTGACTTCCACACCGAGGAACTTGGACGTCTCAAACAGCTTGGAAGCTGACACGCGATTGACGCCGCGCTCGTACTTCTGGACCTGCTGAAAGGTCAGACCGAGCGCCTCGGCCAGCTTTTCCTGGCTGACGCCCATGAGTTTTCGGCGCATCCGCACACGCGATCCGACATGGATGTCGATGGGGTTGGGTTTGCGCTCGTTGGAAGCGTCTGAAGTCATAGGGGCGGCGTCCTGTCCCACAGCTTTGCCGTAACGAATCGGGTGATGCGCCTACACGCGGCGCCTGTCACGGAAAAAAATGTACGAAATGGGGCCAATTCGTAGCCCAATCGCAAGAAGGCCTGACAATACAATGATGAACGAAAAATCGCCAATTTTTGCGTAGAGCGGTGCGGGGGCAGCCTGCGGCAGTCGGACGTCCAATATGCCGCTCTCTCCGGGGTTCAGCCGGGGACCGATGCGCCCCCACGGATCGATCAGCGCCGACACTCCAGTGGGCGTGGCGCGAACCATAGGTAGTCCTGTCTCGATGGCGCGGTAGGCCGCCAGGTTCAGATGTTGACGCGGGCCTGACGTTCTCCCGAACCAGGCGTCGTTCGAGATGTTGACGATCCAGCCGGGGCGCCCGCCCTGGGTTGAGGTGAAGCCGGGGTAGAGGCTTTCGTAGCAGATCAGGGGCTGGGCCCTCGGCGCGCCGGGCACGTCGACCGGCCGGGGTCGCGGCCCGCTTGAGAAGTCCGCAGGGACGTGGACCAGTGACCGGATGCCCGTCACCGACATCAGCCCGCCGAGCGGTAGAAACTCGCCGAACGGAACCAGACGGTACTTATCATAGACGGCGGCGACACGCAGTTGACCGTCATCGCGCAGGACAAACAGGCTGTTGTAGTAGCGCGCCTCGCCCCGGGCGTCGGCCTCGCTGCGGCTGAAGCCCGCGATCAGGGTCTGGCCCGGCTCGAGCGCCCGATCGATGGATTGCCCAACCCAGGTGGTGAAGGCGTCGTTGGCGGTGATCGGCAAGGCGCCCTCGGGCCAGACAATGACGTCGGGCCGGGCCCCGTTCTGGCTGGCGGACAGATTGGTGTAGCGCCGGACCACCGCCTCGAACTGATCGGGCTCCCATTTCGACTGCTGGTCGACATCGGGCTGGACGATGCGCACCACGGTCGGGGTCAGCACCCGGTTCGCCGAGGCCAGCCGAGTCGCGCCGCCCGTGAACATCCCTGCGATCAGGACGACGCCAAATGCCAGATAGCCGAGTTTGACCTTCCAACGGTCGCGGCCGACCAAAAGAGCGGCGGTCGACAGTCCCAGCACCGTGATCAGTCCCAGTCCATAGACCCCGACATAGGCGGCGATCTGAGACGGCGCCGACCCCGCCGGCCAGGTCGCGCCGGCAGGGTTCCAGGGCAGGCCTGTAAGGACATGTCCGCGCAGCCACTCGAAGGCGCCGAACAGCGCCGCGAACAGGAAGACACGTTCGGCTCCCCGGTCCCCGGCCAGCCAGCGATATGCCGCAGCTGCTCCGCCCCAGAACAGCGCCAGGCCCGCCGGCAGCAGCGAACCGGCGAACGGCGCCATCCAGGCCTGCGCGGGATTGACCAGAAAGGCCTCTGCGACCCACCAACAACCGATGAAGAAGTAGCCGAACCCGGCCAGCCAGCCGACCCCGAACGCGCTGCGGACCGTGGTGGCGCGCTCAGCCAGGATCATCAGGACCGGATAGCCAAGCAGACCGATCCAGATCGACCAGGGCGGATGCGCGATCGCGGCCCCGGCCCCGGCGGTCAGCGCGACGGCGCCGGCGGCGGCCCGCAACGGCCAGCCGCTTAGGCGACGTCGCCCGCTCGGGAGCGTGTCCTCGCGGGTGTCCGGGGCCGGATCAGGGGCGTTGGTCTGGGTCATCTCGAAACTGGTAGGGATCCTTGAGACCAAGCTTTGCAAGAAGCGTGCGCTCTAGCGCCTCCATCGCCTCGGCCTCGGCGTCTTCGATGTGGTCATGGCCCCTCAGGTGCAGGACGCCATGAATGACAAGGTGGCTCAGGTGATCGGCCAGGGTTTTGCCCTGTTCGGCCGCTTCGCGCGAACAGACGCCGAAGGCGAGGATGACGTCCCCCAGGAATGGCCGGGCACTGTCGGCGGCGGGAAAGGACAGAACGTTAGTGGGCCCGGTCTTGTCGCGAAAGCGCTGATTCAGATCGGCCACCGTCTCGTCGTCGCTGAGCGAGATCGTGACCAGCCCGGCCTCATTCAGGGCCAGGGCGGCTGCCTCATGAACCCGATCCTCGACGTCGACCACGATGGACCAGGCGTCGTCGTCGATCTCCACCTCGATCACGGCTCTTCCAGATCTGGCTTGGGTTTTCGGGCCTCGGCGTCGGCGTCATAGGCGCGTACGATGCGCGCCACCAGTTCGTGGCGGACGACGTCCTCGGCGGTGAAGGTGGTGACGCCCACGCCCTTGACCCCTTTCAACAGGCCGATGGCGTGTGACAGCCCGCTGTCGCGCGGATTGAGCAGGTCGACCTGGGTCGGGTCGCCGGTCACGACCATGCGCGCGCCTTCGCCCAGGCGGGTCAGCACCATCTTCATCTGCAGGCGCGAGGTGTTCTGGGCCTCGTCGACGATGACGAAGGCGTGGGAAAGCGTGCGGCCGCGCATGAAGGCCAGGGGCGCGACCTCGATCTCGCCCTTGTCGCGCCGTCGGCGCACCGCATCGGCCCCAATGATCTGATCCAGCGCCTCCCAGATCGGCGCCAGATAGGGATCGACCTTTTCGTTCAGGTCGCCGGGCAAGAAGCCCAGCCGCTCACCGGCCTCCACCGCCGGACGGGTGATGACCAGCCGGTCGACCTGACCCTTGAGCAGCAGGGTCGCGCCATAGGCGGCGGCCAGAAAGGTCTTGCCGGTGCCGGCCGGCCCGACGCCGAAGGTCAGGTCGCAGCGTTCCAGCATATCCAGATAGGCCGCCTGGGTGGCGGTCTTGGGCGCGATCGGCCCGCGCCGGCCGGAAATCAGGGTCTGACCGCCGGCCCCGCCCCTGCCTTGGCGGGAAAGGGATAGGGCGGCGCGGACATCAGCCTCGGCGATATCGACACCGGCGTCGGCCCGTTCGGCCAGCCCTAGGATCGCGCGCTTGGCGTCGGTCCTGTCCTTGGTCGAGCCGGCGATCGATACGCCGCCGCCAGGTGCTTCGATCAGGACCTGGAAAGCGTCTTCAATCAGGGCAGTGTGGCGGCTGGCCGGGCCGGTGACGGCGCGTAGCGCCGCGTCGGACAGGGCGACAAACTCCTCTGCGCGCGCCATCAGGCGAGTTCTCGCGCGAGCTCGCCGGCCAGCGAGTTTTGCTGGCCCGCCGTGATGCGGACTGGAACGATCCGGCCGATCAGGTCACGGGCGTTCTCGACGTGGACCGATTGCAGATAGGGTGAACGGCCGATGGCCTGGGTGCGGTGGCGGCCCGGCTTTTCGAACAGCACGTTCAGGGTCTTGCCGGCCTGGCTCTCGTTGAAGGCGGTCTGCTGCTGGAACAACAGGGCCTGCAGCCGCTGCAGCCGGTCCTCCGCCACCTCGTCGGGCACCTGACCGGGCATGGCGGCGGCGGGGGTGCCGGGTCGGCGCGAATAGCGGAACGAAAAGGCCGAGGCGTAGCCGACCGCCCGCACAAGATTCAGCGTGTCCTCGAAATCGCGTTCGCTTTCGCCGGGGAAGCCGACGATGAAATCGCCCGAGATCGCCATGTCGGGTCGAGCGATGCGGATTTTCTCGATGATCTTCAGATAGCTGTCTGCCGAATGCTTGCGGTTCATGGTCCGCAGGATCTTGTCCGAGCCCGACTGCACCGGCAGATGCAGATACGGCATCAGGGCGTCCAGCTCACCGTGCGCGGCGATCAGATCGTCGCTCATGTCGTTGGGGTGGCTGGTCGTATAGCGAATGCGGTCCAGCCCCGGGATCGCCGCCAGAGCGCGGGTCAGGCCTGCCAGGGTCCAGGGCTGGCCGCCTGGCCCGGTCCCGTCATAGGCATTGACGTTCTGGCCCAGCAGGGTGACCTCGCGCACGCCCTTATCGGCCAGGGCCCGGGCTTCGTCGAGAATGGTTCTGGCCGGGCGGCTCCATTCGGCCCCGCGGGTATAGGGGACCACGCAGAAGGAACAGAATTTGTCGCAGCCCTCCTGCACGGTCAGGAAGGCGGTCGGCCCCTTGATTTCACGCTCGGCGGGCAGGGCGTCGAACTTGGCCTGGGCTTCGAAGTCGGCGGCCAGCCGTTCGCCCTTGTCGCGGGCGGCGCGAGCCAGAAGCTCTGGGATCTGGTGATAGGCCTGGGGGCCGACGACCATGTCGACAGCAGGCTGTCGGCGGATGATCTCCTGCCCTTCCGCCTGGGCGACGCAGCCGGCGACGGCAATGGTCGAGCGCGGCAGACCCTGTTCGATCCGGTCGGCGCGGATCGCTTTCAGCCGGCCCAGCTCGGAATAGACCTTTTCCGCCGCCTTTTCACGGATGTGGCAGGTGTTGAGGATGACGAAATCGGCATCCTCCGGCTTGTCGGTCGCGGCATAGCCGAGTGGGCGCAGAACATCGGCCATGCGCTCGGAATCATAGACGTTCATCTGGCAGCCGTAGGTCTTGATGAACAGACGCTTGGACGGCTGGCCCGCAGCTTGATCGGACATGGCGGGCGTTATGGGGACGGCTTGCGGCGGAGGCAAGGCGCGGCGCTATTCCACGACCGACCGCTGCAGGGCGAACAGCTCGGCGCAGCCGTATTCGGCCAACTCGAACAGGCGCTCGAACTCGGCGCGGGAGAAGCCGCGCTTCTCGCCGGTGGCCTGAATCTCGACGATGCCGCCCTGACCGGTCAGAACGAAGTTGGAATCGGCTTCGGCCGAGGAATCCTCATCGTAGTCGAGGTCCAGGACTGGCTCGTCCTGGTAGATGCCGCAGGAGACGGCGGCGACCTGATCCAGAATCGGGTCGCTGGCCAGGGCGCCCTTGTCCATCAGGGCCTTGACCGCAAGGGCCATCGCCACCCAGGCCCCGGTGATCGAAGCGGTGCGGGTGCCGCCGTCGGCCTGGATGACGTCGCAGTCGATCAAGATCTGGCGCTCGCCCAGGGTCTTCAGGTCGACGACGGCGCGCAAGCTGCGTCCGATCAGGCGCTGGATCTCCTGAGTGCGGCCCGACTGTTTGCCGGCGGCGGCCTCGCGTCGGCCGCGCGTATGAGTGGCGCGCGGTAGCATTCCGTATTCCGCCGTGACCCAGCCCTGGCCTTTGCCGCGCAGCCATGGCGGCAGGCTCTCCTCGACCGAGGCGGTGACCAGCACCTTGGTGTGGCCGAAGGAAACCAGGCACGAGCCCTCGGCATAACGGTTGACCCCGGTTTCCAGGGTCACGGCCCGCATCTGGTCGGCGCGGCGGTCTGAGGGGCGCATGGCGATCCTTGCTTGAGGGAAAAGCTTGAAGGGAAAGGCGGGCGGCTTATCCTATCAGGGTGAAGATCGCCACCGCCAAGCCCTCGCCCGCCCCTTGCCCCTCGCGATGGGGATGGGTGTGACGCCGTTCCAGCCGTCGTCTCCGGCCGCTTCGGGCCTGGCCGGGCTCGATGCGCGCGCGCGCGACATCTTTCGACGTATCGTGGAGTCCTACCTTCAGACCGGCGAACCGGTCGGGTCGCGAACCCTGTCGCAAGCGGGCATCCAGCTGTCGCCGGCCTCTATCCGCAACACCATGCAGGACCTGACGCAGCTGGGCCTGCTGGCAGCGCCGCACAGCTCGGCCGGGCGGCTGCCGACCCATGCGGGCCTGAGGCTGTTCGTGGATGGCCTGTTGGAGGTCGGCGATCTGACGGCCGAGGAGCGGCGCGCCGTCGACGCCCGGCTGATCGGCAAGGGTCGCGGTTTTGACGAGGCGTTGGAGGCTGCGTCGGACCTGCTCAGCGGCCTGGCGGGCGGGGCCGGGGTGGTCGCGGCTCCCGTGCGTGAAGCCGGGGTCCGGCACGTCGAGTTTGTGGCGCTGGGGACCGACCAGACGCTGGTGGTGTTGGTGTTCGATGACGGGGCGGTCGAGAACCGGCTGATGCGGCTGGCTCCGGGTGTGACGCCGTCTAGTTTGCAACAGGCGTCCAACTTCCTGAATGCGCGGTTGCGGGGCCGCACCCTGGCCGAGGCGCAACGCGAAATGGCCGGGGAGTTGAAGGCGGCGCGCACGGCTCTGGATGAGACGGCGGCGCGGCTGGTCGAGGATGGGTTGGCGGCGTGGTCCGGCGGCGAGGTCCGTGACCGGGCCTTGATCGTGCGCGGCCGGGCCAATCTGCTCCAGGACGCCTCGGCCCTGGCCGATCTGGAACGGGTGCGCCAACTGTTCGAGGATCTGGAGGAGAAAGAACAGCTGATCGGCCTGCTCGACGGGGTGCGCGAGGCGCAGGGTCTGCGGATTTTCATCGGCTCGGAAACGCGATTGTTCTCGCTTTCGGGTTCCGCTGTGGTGGCGGCGCCCTATATGACCGGACAACAGAAGGTGGTCGGGGCGATCGGCGTGATCGGGCCGGCCCGTTTGAACTATGCCCGTGTCATCCCGTTGGTGGACTATACCGCCCGGGTGCTGGGCCGGATGCTGGACGGACAGGACTGACGTGAGCGAAACGCCCGAGACCGAATTCGACGAGACCGAGCTGGAGGCCGACGACGATCTGGCTCCGCTGGACGCCGTCATCGCCGAGCGCGATGACTGGAAGGACAAGGCCATGCGTATGGCCGCCGAGGTCGAGAACATCAAACGCCGGGCCGAACGCGAGGCCAATGACGCGCGTGCCTATGCGATCCAGCGCTTCGCCCAGAGCCTGCTGGGTGTGGCCGACAATCTCCAGAGGGCGCTGACGGCGGCGCCGCAAGGGCCGGCGGACGCCGGGGTTCAGGGCTTGGTGACGGGCCTGGAAATGACGGACAAATCTCTGCTGCAAGCGTTTGAGGCCAACGGCCTGACTCGCGTTGCGCCCCAGCCGGGCGACAAGTTCGATCCCAATGTGCACCAGGCCATGGCCGAACAGCCTTCGGCCGATGTGGCCCCGGGCGCGATCATCCAGACCTATCAGCCGGGCTATGTCCTGTTCGGGCGGACCATCCGACCGGCCATGGTCGTAGTGGCGGCCAAGGCCGGTGCAACCGCCGCGCCTGGGTCAAACGTCGATACCCAGGCCTGAGCTAGGTTACCGGCTGCACGCGAGATCGCAGCCACAGAAAGCGCAGCACAGTCGCGGCCAGACCGACGGCAATGGCCCCGGCGCCCAGCGTGATCGCCATATCCATCGGCGCAAAGGCCCACATACCGGCGTTGATCAAACCGCTGATCGCCAGCGACCATCCCGAAAAGCGGGCCGCGCGTCGGGCCAGGCCGCTCGGAAGGAAGGCCTTGGGCGCACGATTGCCGAACCAGGCGACCATTAGACCGATCGCGGCCATGACGATCCGGGTCGTGGTGTCGGCGTCGATATAGCCTTGGCGCCGCGCGAAGGTGGCGGCCAGGGCGAGAATGACGATGCCGACGCCCCAGGCGAGGCTCTTGATGACGTCGCTTTTCACGAGGAAGTCTCCGGGTCGGCTCCGGGTCGGGCAGGACGGGGGTTGAAGGAATCGACAAAGCCCAGAAGCGCCTCTTCGAGCACTGAGAGCTTGAGGTGATAGATCACGGACTTGCCGGCCTTTTCGGCGTGGACCAGGTCAGCCTCGCGAAGGACGGCGAAATGGGCCGACATGGTCGGTTTGGAGACGTCGAATCGGTCGCTAAGTTCGCCCGCACTCATCGGTCCCGCGCGCAGCAGCTGCAGCACGCGGCGGCGGGTCGGATCGGAAAGGGCCTTGAAGACCTGGCTCATAGATCGACAATTAGCTAATCATCGAAACGAGTCAACGGAGATGTCGCCTCAGACTCGAGCCCGGGACAGACAGGGGATTGTCCGGCGCCCTAGAAGGCCTCGCCCAGATAGACTCGGCGGACTTCCGGGTTGGCGATGATTTCCGAGGGCGTGCCCTCGAAGAGAACCTCGCCGCTGTGGATGATCGAGGCGCGGTCAATGATATCGAGCGTCTCGCGCACATTGTGGTCGGTGATCAGGATGCCGATGCCGCGCGTGGCCAGATAGACGATCACCTCGCGGATGTCGGCGATGGCCAGGGGGTCGATGCCGGCGAACGGCTCGTCCAGCAGCATGAACGAGGGCTCCGACGCCAGGGCGCGGGCAATCTCAACGCGGCGGCGTTCGCCGCCGGAAAGGCCCAAGGCCGAGGCCTTTCTCAGGTGGCTGATTCGAAGCTCATCGAGCAGGCGGGCGGTGTCCTCCAGAGCCTGGGTGCGGTCGCGCTCGCGCATTTCGACCACGGACAGGACGTTTTCCTCCACCGTCATGCCCCGGAAGATCGAGGCTTCCTGCGGCAGGTAGCCGACGCCAAGGCGGGCGCGCTGGTACATCGGCTGTCCGGTGATGTCTTCGCCGTCCAGATAGATCGAGCCGTATTCGGCCGGCACCAGGCCGGTGATCATGTAAAAGCACGTCGTCTTGCCCGCGCCATTGGGGCCGAGCAGGCCGGCCACCTCGCCGCGGCGAAGCCGCAGGGAGACGCTCTTGACTACGGCTCGGCCGCCAAAAGAGCGGCCGATTGAATCGACGAACAGGCCTTCGGTATCGGCGGCGGCGCCGATCGCGTCTTCGATGGTGCTCTGGCTGGTCAAGCGGCGGTCACTCGTCCGGATAGAAAACGCCCCGCACCCGCTGCCCGGCGGAGGTCGGGGCGCCGTCCATGGTGGCGTGGCTGGTCGAGACCTGGATGGTCAGGCGGCTGCCGGTCATCACGTTCTCGCCTTGGGTCAGGATGACATCGCCGGTTACGACGATGGTGTCGCTGGAGGCCGTATAGACGGCGCGATCCCCGCGCACGACCTGGGTGGGCGTGACGAAATAGACGTCACCGACCGCGATCACTTCACGGACATCGCCCCCGCCGCCACCCGCCGCGCCGGGTCGGCTGGGCGTGGTGTACAGGTCGATGGTGTTCGCGCGCAGCCGATTTTCCGCCTGGATCAGCTCGGCGCGGCCGATCAGCTTCAGGACCCCCTCGGCGTCGAGGTATTCCGTGCGGTCCGCGCCCCAGGCGACCGGGCCGCCGCCTGGCGCGATCTGGGCGCCGGCCGGCGCGGCCAGCAGGGCGGCGGACGCCGCCAGGGCTGCGGGAAGGCTGCGAATGATCTGTCGCATCAAGAAAATCCTGCTCAGTCGGCCATATTGACGACGCCGGTCACCTTACGGTCGCCGTCGCCCTCGAAGACAATTCGCTCGCCCTGATCGTAGATGGCATAGGACGAAGCGTCGACGGTTCCAAGGGGCCCCCGTCCGCGGATGGTCGCCTGGCCGGAAATCACCCCGGTTTCGGTGTCGACGACCGCCTCTCCGGTTTCGAAGCGAAAGCCGGTGCCGCCATCGATGACGGTGACGTCCCCGGTCAGGGAGATGCGCTGGGCTCTCTCGTCATAGACGCCGCCCAGCGCAGTGATTTCGGTCGGCCGCTCGCCGGTGGCGTTTAGGCGCAGAGCCGGGCGAGTCAGGTGTACCAGCGTGCTTCGCCGCCGATCCTGAACGGCTTCGGCCGCCGCCAGCACGAACGACTGTCCGCGCGAATCCTGGCCATAGAAGCGCGGATTGGTCATGCGAATATCGGACCGCCGGGCGGCCTGGTCGGCCATATCCGCCAGCACCGTGCGTGCGCCCACCCATCCGACCACGCCCAAGACCAGCACAGCCAGCACCGCCGGCAAGGCCCGGCGAAAGAAGTGGATCATCCGCGACCGCTTGCGCCAAGCCTCCATGGCCTCGACGACCCGCCGTGAATCCTCGCGGCGGACCGTCGCCAGGTCTGGCGGGGTCTGCTCAAGCAGGGACGGGGCGGGGCCGGCGGTTTCGGTCATGTGTGGGCGAAGATATCCATCTCTTCCCAACCCGCCAGATCAAGATGCGCGCGGGTCGGCAGAAAATCGAAACAGGCCTGGGCCAGATCCGTGCGCCCCTCGCGCGCCAGCATGGCGTCGAGCTTGTCGCGAATCTTGTGCAGATAGAGGACATCGGCCGCCGCATAGGCCAGCTGCTCCCTGGACAGGTCGGCTGACCCCCAGTCCGAGCTCTGCTGGGCCTTGGACAGCTCGATTCCGGCCAATTCACGGGCCACATCCTTTAGCCCATGGCGGTCGGTGTAGGTGCGGGCCAGCTTGGAGGCGATCTTGGTGCAGTAGACCGGCTGGGCGTCGACGCCCAGATAGAGCTTCAGCATGGCCACATCGAACCGCGCGTAGTGGAACAGCTTGAGCACCTGCGGGTCGGTAAGCAGGCGCTTCAGGTTGGGGCAGTCGTAGTTCGGTCGGTTCAGTCGCACGACATGGGCGTCGCCGTCGCCGGACGACAGCTGGACCACGCACAGAGGATCGCGCCGGTAACGCAGGCCCATGGTTTCAGAATCGACGGCCACCACCGGGCCCAGGTCAAGGCCGTCAGGCAGGTCGCCGATATGCAGGTGCGTAGCCAAGGTCAGATCGTCCGCTCAGGTCAAGGGGTGGACCATATACACGAACGGCGCCGGTCCAAAGGACCAGCGCCGCTGCGAGGGGCTGTCGCCCGAAAAATTGGTGCCCAGGAGAGGACTCGAACCTCCACGACCTTTCGGCCACTGGCACCTGAAGCCAGCGCGTCTACCAATTCCGCCACCTGGGCCCGACCCCAAGGGGCCGAAGGCGCGGACACATAGGGCGGAAGCCGGGACGGGTCAACGGGTCTGTTGGGTTTCTCGTCATTGCCGTACGGGGACGGCTCGGCTATCCCCACGGCGACTTCTTCAAGGCGAGAGATTTCCTGCGATGGCGCGCTCCGATTCTCTGATCACGGTCTTTGGCGGCTCCGGCTTTCTGGGGTCTCAGGTTGTGCGCGCCCTGCTGCGCGACGGCCACCGCGTCCGGATCGCCGTGCGCAACCCCAACCTGGCGTTCGAGAGTCAGACCCAGGGCCAGGTCGGCCAGATCCAGCGCGTCGCCTGTGACGTCGCCGATGACGCCCAGGTGGCGGCGGCGCTCGACGGCGCGACGGCGGCGGTGAATGTGGTCGGCATTCTTCATGAGACGCCCTGGCGCAAGTTTGGCGTCCTGCACGCCGCAGCCCCGGAGCGGATCGCCCGCGCCTGCGCCCGGCGCGGCATTGATCGCCTCGTCCATATTTCGGCCCTTGGCGCCGACCCCGGTTCCCGGTCCGCCTATGCACGGACCAAGGGCGAGGGCGAGGTCCGGGCCCGGGTGGCGCTCAAGACGACCACGGTGGTCCGCCCCTCGGTGGTGTTTGGCCCCGGCGACAGCCTGCTCAACCGATTCGGCTCGATGACGACGATGTCGCCGGCCCTGCCCATGCCGGGTGGCGGCGAGACCCGGTTCCAGCCCGTCTATGTCGGTGATGTGGCCCAGGCCGTCGCGCGGGCGGTCGATGATCCGGCGACGGCAGGCAAGCTGTATGAGCTGGGCGGCCCTGAAGTGATGACGCTGCGCCAGATTCTGGAGCTCGTGGTGGCCGAGACGCGCCGCGACCGCATCCTGGCGCCCCTGCCGTGGGCGGCGGCGAGCGCCATGGGTCTGCTGGTTGAGCCGATGGCCTGGATCGGCCTGGCCCCGCCCCTGACCCGTGACCAGGTCACGCTGTTGAAGGCCGACAATGTCGTGGCCGCCGGCGCCGCCGGCTTGACCGATCTAGGCATTGAGGCGACCGGGATCGAGGCGGTGGCCCCCGCCTATCTGTGGCGTTATCGCGACGGCGGCCAGTTCGCGGACCTGGCCCCGGCTTGAACCGGACGGTGACGGCGTCTGGCCTGGCCCGGCTGGAATGGGGCGATCCCGCCCGCCCCGCCGATCTGGTGTTCGTCCACGCCAATGGTTTCAACGCCCAGACCTACCGCGCCTTGCTGGAGCCGCTCGGCGCGCAATGGCGGATCCTGGCGCCGGATCTGCGCGGGCATGGCTTCACGGACCTTCCGACCGCGCCTGAGAACAGGGCCAACTGGAATGACATGCGGGGCGATCTGGCGGCTTTGCTGAACGCGCTGGAGGGGCCGCCGGTGGTGCTGGCTGGGCATTCGATGGGTGGGACGCTGGCCATGCTGGCGGCGGCGCAGGCTCCGCACCGGGTCCGCGCGGTGATGATGCTCGATCCTGTGATCCTGCCGCGCTCGGCGGCGGCGGCCATGCGCATTCCGGGCGGCTGGAAGCTGGCGCGCCGTCATCCCTGGGCTGTGGCGGCCCTGAAGCGACGCCGGCGCTTTCCCAGCCTCGAGGCTGCGTTCCAGTCCTATCAGGGGCGCGGGTCCTTCGGCGCCTGGCCCGAGGCAGTCCTGCGCGACTATGTCGCCGGCGGCTTTCGGCGGACGGCGGACGGCGGCGTCGAGCTGGCCTGCGCGCCCGAATGGGAATCGTCGAACTATTCGGCCCAGGGCAATGACGCATGGGGAGCGCTGAAACGGCTCGACCGGCCGGTCCATATCCTGAAGGCAGGCCAGGGATCGACCTGTGCGGTGACGCTCGAGGATGCGGCCCGGCTGCCGTCCTTGACGGTCGAGACGCTGGACGGCGGCACGCATTTCTTCCCGATGGTTCAGGCTGATCTTGCGCGCGCGGCGTTGAGGCGGGCGCTGGAGATCTAGAGCCAGCCGCGCTTCTTGAAGTACCAGAGCGGCAACACCGCCGAGACGACCATGGCGGCCAACGCCGCCGGATAGCCCCAGGTTCGGGCCAGCTCGGGCATGTGCTGGAAGTTCATCCCATAGATCGAAGCGATCAAGGTTGGGGGCATGAAGGCGACGGCGGCCACCGAGAAGATCTTGATGATGCCGGACTGCTCAATGTTGATCAGGCCCAGCGCGGCATTGAGCTGAAAATCGACGGCCTGGGCGATCATGCCGATGTGGGCGTGCAGCGAATGGATGTCGCGTGCCATCGAGCGCAGGTGCTCGCGCGCCTCAGTGCGTTCGGCCAGGTCGTCGTCAAGCTGGATGAAGCTCAAGGCGCGATCCAGGCCCGAAAGGCTGTTGCCGATGCGGGCGGAGGCGTGCTGGGCCACGCCCAGCCGCTTTATCGCTTCGGCATAGTGGGTGCGGCCCGGTTCACCGAAAATATTGTCCGAAACGGATTCGACCTCTCCGGCGATGCGTTCGATGACGTCAGCCATGCGGTCGATCACCGCCTCGAACAGGTGCGCCAGCACCCGGAACGGCCCAGCGCACAGCTCTGGCTCCCGGTCGAACCTGTCTCCGACCATGGTGAAGGCGCGTGGCTCGGAATAGCGCACCGTAATCAGCGGCTGGCTCGACAGGATGAACGTGACCGGGCGCGTCTCGGGCAGCACGGCGTCGGTGTGGTGCAGGAGGTCGACGGTGATGAACAGGGCGTCGCCCTGGCGGTAAAGCCGGCTGGTGGCTTCGATCTCCGCCATCTCCTCAGGCGTCGGAACCTGAAGGCCGAGGCAGGCCTCAATGGCCAGCTCCTCGCGGCGGCTCGGCTCGACCAGATCGATCCACACCACGCCCTCGGGCAGGATCCAGCCCTCAGGCGGATCCTGGACGATCAGCGGCGACGGTTCGTAAGCCTTGAAAAGTCGGATCATGATCCCCGTCCCGAACAGGCGGTGAACCGACATCACCCGGGCTGGGTTGTAAAGGGGAAGCCCTCTAGGGCTGACCTGATGCGACGCCGAGCGAGGCGGTCTGATAGCCGCTGGCCTGCATCCCTTCGGCCTGGGCCCCGATGCGCTGAACGCCGGCTTCGGTCTCCTGATAGATGAAGCCGTAGGTCGGATAGACGCTGGCGCCCAGGTCGTTGGACGGATTATGCCAGACTCGGACCTGACTCCAGTCGTTGTCGGCCGAGACATCCACGACGGTGACGTCGCGCTCGATGCGGCCACGCGAGCCGCCCCAGTTGGCGTGGCTGATGCGCATGACGCGCTCGGTCAGGATCTGGCTGACGACCGCGACGTGCCCGCGGGTCGAGGCGCCGTGCGGCTGGAAGACGAACACGGCGCCGACTTCCGGCGTCCGACCTGTGCGCATCCCCCGGCTCTGGGCCGAGGCCCACCAGGTCCAGGCGTCGCCGTAGATCTGGATGCCAGAGAACTCCCGGGCGAAGCGGACGCATTGATAGTAGGCGTCCTGGGCGGCGGCGGGGGCCGCCGGAGCCAGAACCGAAAGCGTGACCGCGACCGCAAAGACTGCGGCGCCCAGGCGCTTGAACATGGATGTCCCCGACGTCGTTCTTCCCGACCCTAGCTCTAGCGGGGGTCTCTTAAGATCGGGAAGGCGTCAGGACGCCGCAGGCTGAATTTGCCTGCGACCTTTCGACGCGCGCTGCTCGGCCCAGCGACGCATGGCCGAGCGCGCGGGGCGTTCGATCAGGTGATGGGTCAGGCCCGCCAGCGGCACGATAGCCAGGACCGCGAGTGTCCACATCCACCAAGGCAGATGCTCGGAACCGCCGTTAAGCCGGGCCAGGCCGTTGATAGCCAACAGTTTCCACGGGACGCAAACCATATAGACCGAATAGCTGATCTCTCCGAGCCAGACGCCGACCCCGGACTCCAGCGGGCCGCCGCGTCCGGACAGGCCGGCCAGGGCCAGGATCAGAACCCCGAACAGGGCGACGGTGACGCCATCCCACAGCTGAAGCGCGGCGCAGGCCAGGATCAGGGCTATGACGGCCAGGGCCATGACGCCGGGTCGGGCCAGCCCGCCCGCGCGCCAGGCCAGATAGGCGGCGCAGCCATAGGCGAAGCAGGGAACGATTCGGAGCGCCCCCCAATGGATCGTCGCCTGGGTCAGCGGGAAGCCCGCCAGGATTTCGAACACGGCGTAGGTGGCGAACAGTCCAGCGGTCGCCAGAACCAGGGCCAGGCCCGGCCGCTCTCGCAGTCGCCACGCCACCCAGGCGAAGGCCGGGAAGCACAGATAGGCGAACCATTCCGCCGAGATCGACCACGACGGGTGGTTCCAGGCCGCTTCCGGGGCCAACCCCCAGGCCTGGGTCAGGGTTAGGTTGGCCGGCAGAGACGCCCACGACAGGATGCTGTCGTCGATTGAAATTCCAGCAGCCATCGCCGCCGCGCCAAGCAGTCCGACGCCGATCAGGGTGGCCAGATGCAGAGGATAGACCCGCGCCAGCCTCGCCCACAGGAAGGAACCGTACTTGAACCGCCCGGTTCCGGCGCCCTGCAGATAGACGTGACACAGGATGAAGCCGGACAGGACGAAGAACAGTTCGACGCCCAAATACCCCTTGGCGACCAGGCCCGGCGTCCAGCCGGTGGCGGCGCCAAGATCCAGCTTGGGCCAATAGTGGAACATCACCACCCAGAAGGCGGCCAGAAACCGCATCGAGGTAAGGGGTTTGAGGTTTTCCGGCGTCATGTCGATCGTCCGTCTGTTCCGTTCTGAAGCGGTCGGCTCAGCTCGCGTCATGGGCGAGCAAATCGCGAGCCGGGCGTCCGGCTGTGCGAGACCACCCTAGCGATCAGGCGATGAGGAACCGTTAAGCCGCCGACATTGACCGCAAGGGCCGGGACGCCAGGATGCAGCCGGGCGGAGCATCCTGATCTCCTGATCCAAGGAGAGATCGCCTATGTTGGCCGTGATGAACCGTCCCCAGACCGATGACGACCGCTATGACGCCCTGGTCCGCCGCGATGCGAACCAGCGCAACGCCTTTGTAGCGGGGGTCAGGACAACGGGAATCTACTGCCGCGCTGGGTGTCCGGCGCGCACGCCCCGGCGTGAGAATCTGGACTTCTTCGACACCGCCGAGCAGGCGCGGGCGGCGGGTTTTCGCGCCTGCCTGCGCTGCAAGCCGGACGAGGCGCGGCCCGGCGCCGAGGCGATCACCCGGGCCTGCCGCCTGATCGAGGCGGCTGAGACCGCTCCATCCCTGAACGTGGTGGCGGCCGTGGTCGGGCTGTCGAGCCATCATTTCCATCGCCTGTTCAAGGCGCGCATGGGCGTTACGCCTGCGGCCTATGCGGCCCAGGTGCGCGACCGCCGGGCCAAGGCCGCGCTGGAAGGCGGGGCGACGGTGACCGAGGCGGTCTATGATTCCGGCTTCGGCGCGCCCAGCCGCTTCTATGACGCCGCCCATCGCCGCTTCGGCATGACGCCCTCCGCTTGGAAGAAAGGAGGGCTGGGCGAGCGGCTGCGGGTGACGGTCGCGCCCTGTTCGCTGGGCCAGGTGCTGGTGGCGGCGACCGACAAGGGTGTGTCCTCGATCGAGCTGGGTGACGACGCCGAATTCATGCTGGACAGTTTTCGCCGACGCTTCGCCCAGGCCGAGCTGGCGACGGATGACGCCGGGCTTGAGGCGCTGGTGCGGCGCGTGATCGGCCTGATCGATGACCCCAGGGATCCGGGGCTGGATCTGCCGCTGGACGTGCGCGGCACCGCCTTTCAGCAAAAGATCTGGCAAGCCCTGCGCACCATTCCCGCCGGCGAGACCTGGACCTACGGCGAGTTGGCCGCCGCTGTCGGCAAGCCCGGCGCGGCGCGGGCGGCCGGTGCGGCCTGCGGCGCCAATCCGGTCTGCGTGGTGGTGCCGTGTCACCGTGTGGTCGGATCCAATGGTTCCTTGACCGGCTACGCCTGGGGTACGGCGCGCAAAAAAGAGTTGTTGCGGCGCGAGGGCGCTTGATCCGCAAATTGGGGGTGGCCCGGGCGGGTCGCGCCCGGCTAGACACAGGCCATGTCCGCACCCCAGACCCTGACCGGCCTTTCCGAGATCGCCGACCGCTACGACGTCGTGCTGTGCGACGTCTGGGGTGTGGTTCATAACGGCAAGGCGCCGTTCGCCGGATCGGTCGAAGCTTTGAGACGCTACACGGCCCAGGGTGGGGCGGTGGTGCTGATCTCCAACTCGCCGCGCCCGAGCGAGGGTTTCATCCCCCAGTTGGGCGACATCGGGGTCGACAGGGCCGCCTGGCGGGCGGTGGTTACCTCGGGCGATGCGACTCGCGCAGAGCTGGCCAGGCGCGCGCCAGGACCGGCCTGGAGGGTTGGCCCTGAGCGCGACGCCGGCATCTACGCCGGAACGGGCGTCGAGCTGACCGACGATCCGTCGGAGGCGGCCTTCATCTCCTGCACAGGTCTGTTCGACGATGAGGTCGACCAGCCGCAGGACTACCGGGACGCCTTCGCAGACTGCGCCCGGCGTGGCCTGGAGATGGTCTGCGCCAACCCGGACAAGGTCGTGCATCGCGGCACAGACCTGATCTGGTGCGCGGGGGCCCTGGCCGATGTCTATGCGGCGCTGGGCGGCCCTGTGATCATGGCCGGCAAGCCGTTCACGGCGATCTACGACCTGGCCATGAAGGAGGCGGCCGGCCTGATTGGCCGCCCCCTCGAAAAGGCTCGGGTCCTGGCCATCGGCGACGGGTTGCCGACCGATGTGCTGGGGGCTAACGGCCAGGGTCTGGACTGCCTGTTCGTCGCCGGCGGCATTCATGGGGCCGAGGTGGTGGATGACCACGGCGTTCTAGATCCCGACCGGGCCGAAGCCCTGCTCGGCCAGGCCGGGGCCCATGCCCGTTATGTCCTCAAGGAGTTGATCTGGTGAGCGCCTCCCAAACCCCGCAAGGCGGCTACATTCTCGATGAACTGTCAGTGGGGATGTCGGCTGAACTTCAGGTTCTGATCACCCATGAGCGGATCATGGCCTTCGCCGATGCGTCTGGCGACTTCAACCCGCTGCACATCGATGAGCAGTTCGCCAACGCCAGCGCCTATCGCGGGCGCGTGGCGCACGGCCTGCTGTCGGCCTCTTTTGTCTCGGCTGTAGTCGGCACGATCCTGCCGGGTCCCGGCGCCATCTATCTGGGCCAGACCCTGAATTTTCACAAACCGGTGCGGATCGGCGATCTGGTTACGGCTCGCGTAACGGTCCAGTCGATCGATCCTTCGGCGCGGGTGATCCTGAAGACCGAGTGTCTGGTCCAGGATGAGCCGGTGCTGGAGGGAGAGGCGACGATCCGCGTGCCGCGTCGGCGTCGGCGGGCCTAGGTGGCGATCGAGATCATCCACGGCTGGAAGGATCTGGCGCCGGACCAGCGCGGCGCCTCGGTCGCGCTTGGCAATTTCGACGGTGTCCATTGTGGTCACCTGGCGGTGATCGAAGGTGCGGTCGAGGCCGGTCGGCGGCTGGGCGTTCCGACTGGTGTCGTCAGTTTCGAGCCGCATCCGCGCCGCTATTTCCAGCCGGACGCCGAGCCGTTCCGCCTGATGACGGTGACCCAGCTGGCGCGCGCGCTGGAGCGCTGCGGCCTGGAGCGCCTCTATCTCTTGCCGTTCGACGACGAAATGGCGGCCATGAGCGACAGCCAGTTCGCCCAGGAGGTGTTGGCGCAGGGCCTGGGCGTTCGGCATGTCTCGGCCGGTTTTGACGTCACCTTCGGCAAGGGCCGCTCCGGCTCGCCCGAGGCCCTGGCTGTCTACGGCGAGGCGTTGGGCTTTTCGGTCTCGGCCATGCCACAACGGGCGTCGCCTGACGGGGTCAAGCTGTCGTCGTCGGCTGTGCGCGAGGCGCTGATGGGCGCGCGTCCGGATCGGGCGGCCGAAATCCTGGGCCGGCCCTTCGCCATTGAGGGCGAGGTCGTGCACGGCGACAAGCGGGGCCGCACCATCGGCGTTCCCACGGCCAATGTGCGGCTGGGCGACTATGTCCGGCCCGCCTACGGAATTTATGCGACCCGGACGCGTCTGGCGGATGGGCGGGTGTTTGACGGGGTGGCGAACCTGGGCGTGCGCCCGATGTTCCAGACCGAGGAGCCGCTTCTGGAGGTGTGGCTGTTCGACTTCGATGAAGAGATCTACGGCCAGACGATCGAGACCCAGCTGATCGCCTGGATTCGCCCCGAGCTGAAGCTTGACGGGCTGGAAGCGTTGAAGGCCCGGATCGATCAGGACGCCGCCGAGGCGCGCGTCGCCCTCGCCGCGGCGCCGCCGCAAGGATAGAGTTCGCGCATGACCGACCGACCCATCTCCCAGGCCGAGGCCGAAGCCGCCGTCCGCACCCTGATCCAGTGGGCGGGTGATGATCCGGCCCGCGAGGGGCTGATCGACACCCCGGCGCGGGTGGCGCGATCCTATCGCGAACTGTTCGCCGGCTATGACGAGTGCCCGCGCGGCTATCTGGAGCGCACCTTCGAGGAGGTGGCCGGCTATGACGAACTGGTGGTGCTGCGCGACATCCGCTTCGTCAGTTTCTGTGAGCACCATATGCTGCCAGTCGTCGGCAAGGCCCACGTGGGCTATCTGCCAACCAATCGGGTGGTCGGCATCTCCAAGCTGGCGCGGGTGGTCAAGGGCTTTGGTCGGCGCCTGCAAATCCAGGAAAAGATGACCGCCGAAATCGCCCGGGCCATCCACCAGGTGCTTGAGCCGCAAGGCGTCGGAGTGGTCATCGAGGCGGAGCATTCGTGCATGACGCTGCGTGGGGTCGAGGTGCCGGGCGCGTCCTTGACCACCAGTTGCCTGCTCGGCGTGGTCCGCGACGACCCTCGAACGCGCGAGGAATTCCTGAGGCTGGCGCGCGGCGGATGAGGGCCGACGACCAGCTTGACCGGGACCATGCGCCCTCGGTTCTGACGGTCGAGGCCGACGCTGGCGACGGCGAGGCTGCACACCATCTGGCGCTGATGTCGGCCAGCGGCCTGGCCCGGCCGCAGGACTGGGATGAGGCGTTCCGGCGCCTGGATCAGGCGGCGGCCAGCGGCCACCGCCTGGCGGGCGAAACCCGCCGCTTTCTGGGGCTGGACGTCGATGTCGAATCTTGGCTGACGCCGCCGGACCCGAGCGTTGTGTCGCAGGCGCCCCAGGTGCTGGCCATCGCCGGCTTTATTTCAGGCGAGGCCTGCGACTGGCTCCGCAGCCGAGCCGATCCTCATATGGAAAGGGCGCCGGTCTATGATCCGGCGTCGGGCCAGCCGATCATCAAGTGGAGCCGTTCCAACTCAGCGGCCAGTTTCGACATTCTGGACTGTGATCTCGTGATGATGCTCGTGCGCGAACGCATCGCGCGGGCGACCGGCCTGCCGCTCGCGGGGCTGGAGCCGGTGCAGGTGCTTCACTATCGTGTCGGCGAGACGTTTACGCCGCATTACGACTGGCTCGATCCGGACAAGCCAGGCCATCGCCCCGACCTCGAGGAGGGCGGCCAGCGGGCCGCGACCTTCCTGACCTATCTCAACGATGACTATTCGGGCGGCGAGACTGAGATGGAGGCGATCGGTCTGATGCATAGAGGCCGCAAGGGAGACGCCTTGCTCTGGTCCAACATCAAGCCGGATGGCCGCATCGACCTGGCCACCCGTCACGCCGGCCGCCCGCCGACCTCGGGTGAGAAATGGGTCTATTCCCAGTGGCTGAGGGATCGCGCACCGAACCACCTGAGCGCCCGGGCTGACCCGGACACGGGTCGTGTCGGGGCCCCGTAGGTTTCCAGCCAGGCGTTGCGCTTGACCCGCCGCCCGGGCGGCCCCACCTAGGGCGGGCGGAGCGCTCATCGAGGCTCCATCTGCAAGGGTCGCTTCCCAGGAGGGCTCATGTCCCGCTCTGTCTTCTTCGACAGCCCGTTTCTGCTCGGCTTTGAACATACTCGCTCGCTGGTGGACCGCGCGGCGCGCATCGCGGCCGAGGGCTATCCGCCCTACAATGTCGAGGCCATCGGCGAGAGCGGCGTGCGCATCTCCCTGGCGGTGGCGGGATTCTCGCCCGAACAGCTCTCGGTCACGGTCGAGGGGCGCCAACTGACCATTTCCGGTCGCCGCGAAGGCGAGCTGACGGCCGGTGACGGCGCTTATCTGCACCGCGGCATCGCGGCGCGCGGCTTTACCCGCGCCTTCGTCCTGGCTGACGGCATGGAGGTCGAAGGCGCCCGTGTCGAGCACGGCCTGCTCCACGTCGAACTTAGCCGCCCCGACGCTGCCCAGATTGTTCGCCAGATTCCGATCCAGGCTGGCTGAGCGTCCTGCTTCACCGACGCCATAGGCCGGGCGGCGTCTGAACCGCGCCGCCACCTACGCGTTGTCAGGGCAAGGAAGAATGAAGATGTCACCCGCTTTTTCACGCAAAGCCTTCGCCGAGCTGGGCGCGCCCAGCCTGGTTTACGTCCGCGCCCTGCGCGCCGGCGACCTGGGGGGCGAAGCCGGGATTCGGACGCCGCACGGCCAACCGGTCCGCCCCGACCAGATCCTGTACGGCGTTTACGGGGCTGACGGCGAACGGCTCGCGGTCATGCTCCGGCGCGACGAGGCCTTCGCCGCTGCCGTGGCCTATGAACTCGCCCCGGTTTCGGTCCACTAGATTCCATCAGCGCTCGACCAGGCGTATGAGCTGCGGCCCTCCCGGTCGGCGACCGGCGGTGCGGTTGAAGGGCTTGGACCTGGTCTTTCGGGGAGGCCAGGGCTTCGCCGCCGGCCTCCACGGGGTCGGTCCTGGTCGACCCGAACCGCTAAGTTTTTGAAAAATATAGACTGGAGTGGGGCCTGTCCGTGTTTCCATACGCTGGCGGCCGCTCCAATGACAGCGCGCTGTCGAAAGCTGGCTGGACCTAGTGCGCCGCCGACGCGTCGGACGATGGCGGCGCGGCCTCAGGCGGCACGTCCTCCTCAGCGGGGATCGCATCATCCGGCGGCAGATCTTCCGCAGCGATCGCATCGTCAAGCGGCGCCTGATCGACTGCCGGCGCCGCCGCCGCCTCGACGTCCTCGTCGGCGGGCTGACAAGCTGAGAGCGTCGCCGTCGCCAGCGCGACGCCCAAGATCAGCATTGGATTTCTCATTCTTGCTCTCCTGTTCACCCGACTGATTGAACTGGTCCACGCAACACCAGTTCCCAATCTGCGCCGTTCAGCCTATGTCGTCGGCGCGTCCAACTCGTTGAAGCTAGAGCATATGACCGCTGTTCGAAAAGCCGTTCTGCCCGTCGCCGGCCTTGGCACCCGCGTGCTGCCGGGGACCAAGACCACGCCCAAGGAACTGCTCAACGTCGTGGATCGGCCGATCCTGTCCTATATCGTCCAGGAGGCGCGCGAGGCCGGGATCGAGCACATCGTCTTCGTCACCGGCCGCTCCAAGGGGGCCATCGAGGACTATTTCGACCACCAGATCGAGCTGGAGGCCCAGCTGGAAACCAAGGGCAAGACGGACGTGCTGGAGGCGGTCCGACGCGACCTGCCCCGCGCCGGCGAGATGAGTTTCACCCGCCAGATGGCGCCGCTGGGCCTGGGCCACGCGGTCTGGTGCGCGCGTGACATCATCGGCGCCGAGCCGTTCGCGGTGCTCTTGCCGGACGTCATCGTCGATGCCGAACCCGGCGCCCTGGGCCAGTTGATGCGGACCTATGATCTGGTCGGCGGCAATGTCGTGGGCGTCGAGGCGGTGCCTGAGAGCGAAACCCACAAGTACGGCGTGGTCGATCCCGAACGTCGCGAAGGCCGGATGATCGCCATGAAGGGCATGGTCGAAAAGCCGCCGCAGGGGACCGCGCCGTCCAATCTGTCCATCGCCGGGCGCTATATCCTGCAGCCGGAGATTTTCGGCATTCTGGAGAGCCAGCCACGCGGCGCCGGCGGCGAAATCCAGCTGACCGACGCCATGGCGACCTTGATGAAGGACCAACGCTTCACCGCCTATGAATATGAGGGCGTCACCCACGACTGCGGCGACAAGATCGGCCTCTTGAAGGCCAATGTCGCCCTGGCGCTGAAGCGGCCAGATCTGGGCCAGGCGGCGCGAGACGCCCTGAAGGACCTGTTCTGACGCTGATGCCCAAGGTCCTGCTCATCGTCGGTGGAGGCGTTGCGGCCTACAAGTCGCTGGAGCTGGTTCGCCTGATGCGAAAGGACGGGATCGAGGTCCGCGCCATTCTGACGTCCGGCGGCGCGCATTTCGTCACCCCCTTGTCGCTGGCTTCCCTGACCGAAAATCCGGTCGGCGGCGATCTGTTCGACCTGACCGCCGAACAGGAGATGGGCCATATCGTCCAGTCGCGCTGGGCTGATCTGATCGTGGTCGCCCCGGCCACCGCGGACCTGATGGCCAAGGCGGCGCACGGCCTGGCCAATGACCTGGCCTCGACCACGCTGCTGGCCACCGACACGCCTGTCCTGATGGCCCCGGCGATGAATGTGCGGATGTGGGAGCACCCAGCGACGCGGCGTAACCTGGATCAACTCCAGGCCGACGGCGTCGCCTTCGTCGGGCCGGACGTCGGCGACATGGCTTGCGGGGAATATGGAGCCGGGCGGCTGGCCGAGCCGCCGGTGATCCTGGAGGCTGTTCGTGCGCGATTGGGCGCTGATCAGACCCTGAAGGGCGTCCACGCCCTGGTCACCGCCGGCCCGACTGAAGAGCCGCTGGATCCGGTCCGGTTCCTGTCCAACCGCTCCAGCGGCAAACAAGGCTACGCCATCGCGGCCAGCCTGGCCCGGCGCGGGGCGCGGGTGACGCTGGTGTCGGGCCCAACCGCGCTGGATCCGCCGCCGGGCGTGGACCGGCTGTTGGTCGGCACGGCCGATCAGATGCTGGTCGCCTGCCGCGCTGCCCTGCCTGCGGATGTGGCCGTGATGACGGCCGCCGTGGCCGACTGGCGCCCCGCCGAGGCGGCGGCTCACAAGCTGAAGGACAAGGCGACGCGCACCGCGATCGAGCTGGTCGCCAATCCCGACATCCTGGCTGAACTGTCGAAGCCCGGACCGGAGCGGCCGAAACTGGTCGTCGGCTTCGCCGCCGAGACCGAAGACCTGATCCGGAACGCCCAGGCCAAACTGACGAAAAAGGGCTGTGACTGGATCGTCGCCAATGATGTCGGCGGAACCGGCGTGATGGGTGGCGACGCCAATACGGTGACCGTCATCGACGCTGACGGCCTGAATGCCTGGCCCACCCTGTCCAAGTTTCAGGTGGCCGAGACTCTGGCTGGGCGGATTGCAGCGACCCTAACCGGCGCGTCCTGACGCCTCTTTCAGCACCGCTGCATAGCCCGGCGCGACCTCCATCTGGTCTGTCACGCCCTTGCCCGCCAGCAGCCGGTGCGCCCGCGCCAGGCTCCAGCAGGGCAGGTGCATGAAGAGGTGATGCTCGGCGTGGAAATTGACCCAATAGGGAGCGATGAAGGCGCGCTCCCACCAGGCGGCGCGGGTGGTGCGGGCCTGACGCAGGGGGTCGATCTCTGAATTCTCGACACAGGCGTGCTCGGCGATGTTCCTGAGGCGCGTGACCAAGGGAAACCAACTCGCCAACGGCAAGAACCAAAGGACGAAATAAGCCCACCAGACGCCGGCCAGACTCGTGGCGATCAACAGAGCCGCATTGACCGTCAGGAACGGCAGGGCGGATTGCGCCGTCACCCGCGCGCCCTCGGGCAGGTCCTCGTCCGGGGCCAGGGTTCGAAAGAACGGCGCGACCCTCTGTTTGAAGAAGGTCTGGCCGGTTAGGTCGCGGATAATTTTGCGCCTGAGCGAGGCCCGCGTCACCGGAAACGGCGCCGACAGCACCAGATCCGGGTCTTCGGCCTGCTGGGCGTATTTGTGGTGGCTGAGATGATAGGGGCGATAGGCGTCCAGCCTGGCCCCAATCGGCACGGCGCACAGCCAGTCGCCGACCCAATCATTGACCTTGAGGTTCGGATGCAGGCCCGCATGGGCCGCCTCATGCATCAGGATGGCCAGGCCGAGCTGGCGCGTGCCGATGACCATGACGCTGAGCGGGATCAGCCAGGGGATCCACACCGCCAGCACCACGGCGGCCAGGATCACGCCCCAACAGTGGGCGACCAGGGCGAGACCCTTCCAGCCCGACCGGGCCGACAGGTCTGCCCACTCTTCGGGCGAAAAGAACTGGCCGGGCTTGAGACGGGCGACGGCGGGCATGGGCGGAGCCTATATCTCCCCTCATCGCCGCGAAAGCACTCAAGGGCGGCTCACCCTAGCCCCAGGGTCCGCGTGGCGTGGTCGGCACGCCGGTGGCGGCGGGACGACCGGGCGCCGGCGCGTCGGCCAAGACCGGGTGGCCCGCGCCTATGCGACCGGCCAGCTCCATCAGCGCCTTGACCCGGTTGGCGGTGTTCGGGTGGGTCGAGAACAGATTGTCCGCGCCCCGGCCTGACAGAGGGTTGATGATGAACAGCTGGGCCGAGGCCGGATTGTGTTCGGCGGTCGGATTGTGGATGCGCTTGGACCAGCCCTCGATCTTTTGCAGGGCCGAGGCCAGGGCTTGGGGATCGCCGGCGATTTCGGCCCCGACCCGGTCGGCCTCATATTCCCGGCCGCGGCTGATGGCCAACTGAACCAGGGCGGCGGCCATGGGGGCCAGGAGGGCCATGGCGATGGTCCCGATCATGCCGCCGGGGCGATCCCGGTCGCCGCCGCCGAAGAACAGGCCGAAGTTGGCCAGGGCCGAGATGGCGCCGGCTACCGTGGCGGTGACCGTCATGGTCAGGGTGTCGCGGTTCTTCACATGGGCCAGTTCGTGCGCCATCACCCCGCGGATCTCCTCGCGGGTCAGGGCGCGCAGCAGGCCTTCGGTGGCGCAGACCGCCGCGTTCTCGGGGTTGCGGCCCGTGGCGAAGGCGTTGGGCTGTTCGGTCGGGATGATCGCGATCTTGGGCCGGGGCAGACCCGCATCGGCTGACATCTGCACGATGTCGGCGACGTAGTTGCGGATCAGCGGCTCAGGATGGCTCTCATCGACCGGAACGGCGCGATACATCCGCAGCACGATCTTGTCGGCGTTCCAGTAGCTGAACAGGTTCATGCCCCCGGCGAACACCAGGGCGATAAGCATACCCGTCGTTCCGCCGATCAGATAGCCGAGGCCGACGAACAGGGCGGTCAGGGCCGCCAGGAGGGCGAAGGTCTTGAGGTGGTTCATACCTCGCTATGTGGCGAGACCAACCGATTTGCTCAAGACCCTACGGGCCGACGTCGTTGGGGTCGTCCGAGCCGTCGTCGATGGCTCTGGGCAGAGTGATGTCGATGCCGAGAGCGCGGGCCAGGGCCGCATCGCGCTGATAGACGTCCTCGCGGAAGGCGACCGCGCCCTGGCCCGTGACAAACGCTGTCCAGTAGAGCAGCCGTACCGAGATTTCGCGGCCGGTCAGAACCCGGGTTGTGGTGCGGGCATCCAGCGCCGTATCGAATTCAGCCAGGCGCGCCGGGTTCGGATCGAGCAGCAGCCGGGCGAAGTCGATGGCATTTTCGACCCGAACACAGCCGTGGCTGCGATGACGATAGGCATTGCGGAACACCCCGCGCGCCGGGGTGTCGTGCAGGAAGATGGCGTAGCTGTCGCGTAGCTCGAACTTGACGTAGCCCAGCGCCGCCGTCGGCCCGGCCCGCTGGACCACCCGTCCGTCCGAGGTGACGTACATGTTGTTGGCGCGCAAATAGCCGGCGCCGCGCGGAAGGATCTCGTTGCGGGCGATGCCCATGGGCACGTTCCAGGGCGGATTGGCCACCACCGAGGCGAAGGGCTTTTCAAGGCTGGGCGTCTGGTTGGCCGGCGTGCCGACGACGACGCGGTTGGAGTGAACTGGCCGACCCTCGTGCCAATAGACCATGATGGCGGCCGCCGTATTGACCTCGATCCGCTCCGGGTTGAGGTCGCGCTTGAGCCAACGGCGGCGCTCCAGATTCAGGGCGATCTGGCGGGCGCGGTCGGTTGCGGTGGCCGACAGGGCCGACATCGTGCCTTGGCCGATGACGCCGTCCGAAACCAGACCATGGCGAACCTGGAAGCGGCGCACCGCCGTCTGAATGTTGTCGGTATAGACCGTCCCGGCCGCGTCGATCCCGGCCATGTCGGCGCGGCTGAGGTCGCCCTCGGCGCGCAGGCGCTGAATCAAGGCGGGGATGCGTCGGTCAGTATCGCCCGGGCGGATCGCTCCCCCGGCGCCGAACACGGGCCAGCCTCCATTCAGCGAGATGTCACGATAGCGAATGTAGCCCGCCGACAGATTGGTGTAGCCGATATCGGTCGGGGCCAGGCCGTTCATCCAGTCCGAAAGCCGGTTCTGGCGCAGCGCTTCGGCCATGGGCGCGCCCAGGGCGACGCGGTTCGGCTCCATCTCCCACAGTTCTTCAACCGTGGTCGGGTCCACGGTGCCCTCGGACAGCACCCGGGCGTAGGTCAGGGCGGCGGCGGTCAGGCGCATATCCGCCAGGGCCGGGTCGGACACCGCCGCGACGCTGTCGAGGTAGTGCGCCGGATCCAGGCCATGACGGTCGGCCTCGCCGATCACGCGGCCCAGCATCTGGACCCGATCTGACGTCCAGGCCGGCTGCCAGGCCAGCACCTCGTAGAACCCGCGAATATCGGCCTGCAGGGCCTCGGGCTGGCTCGCCAGCTGGTCATTGAAGGTCTGGTAGAACGGGCTTAGCGGCGCGGTGGACGGCGCGCCAGGCTGCAACTGCGCCGCACCAAAACCGCCGCCGAAGGCGACGGCGGAAGCCGAGAAGGTCAGTTCGCGTCTATTGATGGGCATGGGCGCCGTTCCTTGATCCACCCCTGCGGGCAGCCTGTTCGGCGCTAACTTAGTGGCGTTCCGGACAAACAGAAAGGCGCCGAACCTGATGATCGGCGCCTTGTGTGTCCTGTTTGCAGCTTGGCCGTAGCCAAACGGGCTACTTCTTGATGAAGCCGCCGAACTTGTTGTTGAAGCGCGACACGCGGCCGCCGCGGTCCATCAGGTGGGCGTTGCCGCCGGTCCAGGCCGGGTGGGTCGTCGGATCGATGTCCAGATTCAGGGTCGCGCCTTCCTTGCCGTAGGTCGAGCGCGTCTGATAGGTCGTCCCGTCCGTCATCACCACGGTGATGAAGTGATAGTCGGGGTGGATGTCCTGTTTCATGGCGTCTGGTCCGGCGGGCGCACCCGAAGGCGCGGCAAAATAAGGAAATCCGCCGGGGTCCGGCGGAGAGGCGGCGTCCATACTAGATGGGCTGCAAAGAGGCAAGAGTGGATGTCCCAGGCTGATTCGCCGGCGTATCGGAACGACCGGCCCTCTGGTGGCGCGCTACTGGCCGAACAGATGTCCGAGGCCGCCGGCCGCCGCGAGCGTCAGCGCGACCTCAAGCCCTTGATGCGGCTGTGGCCGTTTGCGCTCCGGCACCGGCTCGACCTGGTGATGTCGCTGGCGTTCCTGCTCTTGGCCACGGTGGCGTCGCTGGGCCTGACCGCGACGGCGCGCGGCGCGATCGACCACGGCTTCGCCAACGATGGTCAGGACATCAATCGCTGGTTCCTATGGCTGGGCCTGAATGCGCTGGGCCTGGCCGCTGTTACGGCGGGCCGCTACTTCTACGTGACCAAGACCGGCGAGCGGATGGTCGCGGACCTGCGGCAGGCGGTGTTCGGCCACGTTTTGTCGCTGGACCAGGGCTTCCTGGCCGGAATCCGCACCGGCGAGGTGCTCAGCCGACTGACCACCGACATCCAGATCGTCGACACGCTTTTGACGACCTCGATCTCCTATGCGCTCAGGAACGTGCTGATGCTGGTCGGGTCGGTGATCATGCTGGCGGCGGTCAGCCTGAAGCTGACCGGTCTGGTGCTGTTGATCGTGCCGCTCCTGATCGGACCGCTGTTCTTCTATGGGCGGCGGGTTCGCGCCCTGACGGTTCAGTCGCAAGATCGGTTCGCCGACGCCGTCGGTTTCGCCGGCGAGAGCATCGAGGCGCTGGAAACCGTCCAGGCCTTCGGCCGCGAACAGGCCGCTTCGATCCGGTTCGGCGCCGCTGTCGACGGCGCTTTCGCCGCCTCGCTCAAGCGGGTCCGCGCGCGCGCGGTGATGACCGCCGCCATCATTCTGGCGATGTTCGGCGGGGTGACCCTGGTGCTGTGGCTCGGCGCGCGCGACGTCATCGACGGGCGCATGAGCGAGGGCGCCCTGATCCAGTTCGTGCTTCTGGCCGTGTTCGCCGCCGGCGCGGTGGCGGCGCTGGGCGAGAGCTGGGGCGACGTGCAGAAGGCCTCCGGCGCCATGGCACGGATCGGCGATCTGATGCAGGCCGAGCCGGAGGTGGCCGCGCCGCCGGCTCCCGCCGTCCTACCCTCTCCGCCGCGTGGCGAGGCGGCGCTGGACAAGGTGTCGTTCGCCTATCCGGGCCGGCCAGAGCTGACGGCGCTCAAGGACTTTTCCCTAGCCGTGAATCCGGGCGAGACGGTGGCTCTGGTCGGCCCGTCTGGGGCCGGCAAGTCGACCGTGTTTCGTCTGCTGCTCCGGTTCTACGATCCGGATCAGGGCCGGGTTCTTGTTGACGGCGTCGACATCCGCGACGCTGACCCCGCCGAGGTCCGCAGCCGCCTGGCCTGGGTGTCGCAAGAGGCGCCGCTGTTCTCTGGGTCGGGCGCCGACAACGTCCGCTTCGGCCGCGCCGACGCCGATGACGCCGCCGTGCGGACCGCCCTAGGGGAGGCCCAGGCCCTGAAATTTCTCGAAGCCCTGCCGCGCGGCCTGGACGAGCCACTGGGCGAGCGGGGGCGATCGCTGTCCGGCGGTCAGCGTCAGCGTCTGGCCATCGCCCGGGCCCTGGTCCGCCACGCGCCGATCCTCCTGCTGGATGAGGCGACCTCGGCGCTGGACGCCGAGAACGAGCGGCTGGTGCAGCTGGCGTTGGACCGGGCCATGGAGGCGCGCACCACCCTGGTCATCGCCCATCGCCTGGCCACGGTGAAACGCGCCGACCGCATCGTCGTCATGGATGAAGGCCGTGTCGTCGAGCAAGGAACCCACGCAGCGCTGGTCAGGAAGGGCGGGCTCTACGCGCGCCTGGCGGAGCTTCAGTTCCGGGCGGAGTAACAACCTCCTCACCAGCTCGCTGGGGAGGAGGCGGGTCTAAGCCGCCCGAAGGTGCTTGAGCAGCTGTGACTGGATATCCGCAGCGCCGACGCAGACCGAAACGCCCGTGCGCACATCGTGGCCGTCATCAATGCCGGAGACCGTTCCGCCGGCTTCGGTGACGAGCAACAGCCCCGCAGCCACGTCCCACGGATTGAGGTTGCGCTCCCAGAAGGCGTCGTAGCGGCCGGCCGCCACCCAGGCCAGGTCCAGCGCCGCCGATCCCAGGCGGCGGATGCCGGCGACGCGCTGGCCGATGGCGTGCACTTCCTTGATGGTCTGGCCATGGCCCGGCCGCCCGATGAACGGCAGGCCCGTTCCGATCAGGCAGTCGGCCAGCTCGCGCCGACCCGAGACGCGGATGCGCGCATCATTCAGGAACGCGCCCTTACCCTTCTCGGCCCAGAACAGATCGTTGACGATCGGATTGTAGGTCACCGCCGCCTGAATCTCGCCCTCACGCTCCAGCGCCACCGTGATCGCGAAATGCGGCATGGCGTGCAGGAAGTTGGTGGTGCCGTCGATCGGGTCGACGATGAAGGTGTGGCTCTTGTCCGTGCCCTCGACCAGCCCGCGCTCCTCGCCCAGGAAGCCATAACCGGGCCGGGCCTTCATCAGGGCTTCGAACAGGGTCTGTTCAGCCCTCAGATCGGCGGCCGAGACGAAGTCGCCGGGCCCCTTCCTGGACACCTGGAGCTCGGCGACTTCGCCGAAATCGCGCAGCATCGGGCGGGCGGCCTTGCGGACCGCGTCAATCATCACCTGAACGACGGGAGAGCCGAGGGGCATTCGATCAGTCCGCCCGGCGGACGTATTCGCCGGTCTCGGTGTCGACGATGATCTTCTCGCCGGCCGACATATAGGGCGGGATCATGACGCGCAGGCCGTTGGAGGCGGTGGCGGGCTTGTAGGACGACGAGGCGGTCTGGCCTTTCACCGTCGGCTCGGTCTCGACCACTTCCAGCACCACCTGCTCGGGCAGGCTCAGGCCGATCGGGCGATCTTCATGGCTCTCGATGACGACCTTCATACCTTCTTGCAGATAGGGGATGCGCTCTTCGCCGACCCACTGCTTCTGGAGTTCGATCTGCTCGAAGTTTTCGTCGTTCATGAACACCAGGACATCACCGCCGTCGTACAGATAGCTGTAATCCCGCTGTTCCAGCGTGACGCGCTCGACCTTGTCTTCCGAACGGAAACGCTCGTTCAGCTTGTTGCCGGTCTCCAGGTTCTTGGCTTCTACGTTGGCGAAGGCGCCGCCTTTGCCGGGCTTGACGTGATTGGCCTTGGTCACGACCCACAGGCCGCCGTTGTGCTGGAGCACCATGCCGGGCTTGATGGTGTTGCCGTTGATCTTCGCCATTGTGTCTCAGGAGGCTGGGCGGGCCGCGTGCGGGCGCGCTTTGGAATTTCGAGCGCGCTCCCTACAGCCAAGGGCCTAAAAGGGCAAGGCGGTCAGCCCATGAAGGGCAGGGCCCTCAGACCATAGGCGACGGCGGCGATCGCTGCGGTGCTGGCCATGGCCAGGCCGATGAACCAGGCCAGTTTGCGCCATAGCGGCGGCGAAGGCTCACCTGGCTCGGGCGGGGGCTCGATCCTAATGATAGCCGGCCTCCGGGGTGACCTTGCCGCGAAACACCCAATAGACCCACGCCGTGTAGGCTAGGATCAATGGCAGGGCGACCGAGGCCCCGACCAGCATCAGGGCCAGGGCGTTGTCCGGCGAAGCCGCCTGGCGGAAGTCCACCGAATAGGGCGCGACATAGGGAAAGAAGCCGATAGCCAGTCCGACGAACCCGGACAGGAAGACCATCACCGAGCCCCAGAACGGGGCGAGATGCCGGCCCGTCGCCAGGCCCCAGGCCAGCACCAGAAGGCCAGCCAGTCCAAGACCGGGCGTCAGAAGCCTCGGCCCGAACACGCTCCAGTTGATCGCGCCGGCGGCCGTGTCGACGCCCCAGCGTAGGCTGACCTGCGGGTGGACCGACAGGGTCGAGATCGACACGGTCACCAGCGCGATCGCCACCAGGGCGCCGGTGAACACGGCCCAGCGCCGCGCCTCGCCGTGCAGGTCGTCCTGGGTCTTCATCATCAGCCAGGTCGCGCCTAGCAGCGCATAGCCGGCGACCAGGCCGAAGGCGACGATCAGGCAGTAGGGCGTGAACCAGTCGAACGCCCCGCCAGCGAACCTCAGATTGGCGACCGTCACACCTTGGATGAAGCCGCCCAGGATCAACCCCTGCGCAAAGGTCGCCAGGATCGAGCCGAGCGCGAACATCACCGTCCAGAACTGGCGGCCGCGTCGCCGGGCCCGAAAGCGGAACTCAAAGGCGACGCCCCTCAGGATGAGTCCGGCCAGCATGATCACCACCGGCAGATAGAAGGCCGGCATGAGAATGCCGTAGGCGATGGGAAAGGCCGCCATCAGCCCGCCGCCGCCCAGCACCAGCCAGGTCTCGTTGCCGTCCCAGACCGGCGCGATGGTGTTCATCATCACGTCGCGGTCCTGCGGCGTGCGCGCGAATGGAAAGAGGATGCCGACGCCTAGGTCGAAGCCGTCGAGCAGCACATAAAGCAGAACCGACACCGCGATCAGTCCGGCCCAGATCAGGGGAAGGTCGATCATAACGGGTCTCCCGGAATCTCTTCAGGCGCCGCCGCCAGGGCCGAGCCGGGCGCGCGGTCATCAGGGATCGGCTCCGCAGCCGCTCTGACCGGGCCTTCGGCCATCAGTCGGAGAACGAAGATGACGCCGGCGGTGAACACCACCGAATACAGCGCGACATAGGTGATCAGCGAGGTCAGCACCGCCTCGGCCGGCGCCGGTGACGCGGCGTCGGCGGTGCGCAGCACGCCGTAGACGACCCAGGGCTGGCGCCCCACCTCGGTGACGATCCAGCCTGCGATCACGGCCACGAACCCAGCCGGGCCCATGGCCACCGCAAAGCGTAGGAACCGACGGTCCGCCAGCTTGCCGCGCCAGGCCAGCCATGCCCCGCCAACGCCCAGGGCCAGCATCAGCAGCCCCAGTCCGATCATCACCCGGAAGCTCCAGAACACCAGCCAGACCGGCGGTTGATCCCCACGCGGCAGCTGGTCCAGGCCCGGGATGACCTCATCACGCGGCGCGTTCTGGATCATGTTGCCGACCCCGGGGATGGTCAGGGCGAAGTCGTTGGATTGGGTGTCGCGGTTGGGGATGGCGATGATGTGGAAGGGCTGGTCGGCGCGGGTTTCCCAGTAGCCTTCCATGGCCGCCAGCTTCGACGGCTGATGATGGCGGGTGATCTCGCCGGACCAGTGGCCGGCCATCACCTGCAGCGGCGCGACGATGCAGATCATCCCCACCGCCATGGTCAGGCCGTAGCGGCTTTCGCGCTGGCCCGGCTCGCGCAGCAGCCGCCAGGCCGAGGCCGCCGCCACCACCAGGGCCGTGGTCAGATAGGCCGCCAGCACCATGTGAACCAGGCGAGACGGGAAGGAGGGATTGAAGATCACCTCCATGAAGGCGGTCGCGACATAGCGGCCGTCAGCCATGATCTCGAAGCCCTGCGGCGTCTGCATCCAGCTGTTGGCCGACAGGATCCAGAAGGCCGAAACCGCCGTGCCGAAGGCCACCAGACAGGTGGCGGCGAAGTGCAGCTTTTCGCCGACCTTCTTCCAGCCGAACAGCATCACGCCCAGGAACGACGCCTCAAGGAAGAAGGCGGTCAGCACCTCATAGGCCAGCAGCGGCCCGATCACCCCGCCGGTCAGGTGGATGAACTCCGACCAGTTGGTGCCGAGCTGATAACTCATCACCACCCCGGTCACGACGCCCATGCCGAAGCTGATGGCGAAGATCTTTATCCAGAACAGATAGAGGGTCTTGAAGGTCTCATCGCGGGTCTTGAGCCACAGCCCCTCCAACACCGCCAGATAGGACGCCAGGCCGATCGTGAAGGCCGGAAACAGGATGTGGTAGGCGATGGTGAAGGCGAACTGCATCCGCGACAAAAGCAGTGCGTCGAGGTCCATCGGTCCCGCCCCTTCAAATCAATGAGACGGGCGCGGGTATAGGCCAGACGGGGCGCGGCCGGAACCCTATTTCATTAGGTGGTGAATTATAAGATCAGGTGGCGGGAAGCTCGGCCCAGAACGTGGCGCCCTCGCCCTCACGACTGTCTACCCCGATGCGGCCGCCCTGAAGTTCGATCAGCCGCTTGGCCAAGGCCAGGCCGATGCCATGGCCCTCGACAGCCGACTTCTCCATGCCGAGGCGGTTGAACGGCTCGAACAGCTCGGCCTGCTTGGCCTCGCTCAGGCCCGACCCGTGGTCGGCGACCGAGATCCGGACCCAGCCGCCGACCCGCAGAGCGGCGCTGAATCTCACAAGGCCGCCGCTGCGCCCGTATTTCAGCGCGTTCGAGGTGAAGTTGGACAGCACCTGGGACAGCCGCACGGAATCGGCGGTGACAACCAGTTTGGTCAGCGCAGGCGCGATTTCCAGCCTCATGCCTTGGGACTCAGGCCTCAGTTGAGCCGCCCGCCGGATTTCCTCCAGCAGGGCCGAAACATCGACCGGCTTGAGATCCACCGACACCGCGCCGGCCTCGGCGCGCGAGACGTCCAGCAGATCATAGGCCAGGGTCTCGATCTGGCGGGCCGTCTTGACCAGCATTTCAGCCATTTCGACCTGACTGGTGGTGGCCGGCCCCAGTTTGCCGTCGCGCCACAGCTCGCCGATTCCGATAACGCCGGCGATAGGGCTCTTGATTTCATGACTGACGTTGGCGAGCAGGCGCGACTTGCCGTCGGAGGCGCGTTCGGCTCGGAGCTGGGCGGTGCGCGCCTGACGGGTCAGGCCGTCGCGCTCCTCAAGCACCCCGACGACGACCAGCATCGGTACGAATCCGACCAGCGCCAGAACCTGGGCCATGATCGCCCGGCCGGAGCCTTCGAACGCCTCTGCGAACAGACCATAGCCCTGCATGCTGCCGCCAACGGCGAAGGTCGTGATCAGCACGATCGCGATGGACATTCCCACGAAACGAAGGCGAACGGCGATCAGCAGCGCCAGCGGCATCGCCAGCACGCCGATGGGCAGGGCCAGTGGCGAAAAGACAGCGTAGGCTAGAGCGCCCATCAGCGACAATAGCAGGACCGCCTCGGCCAGTCGCGCCGGCTTGGCCAGCCGAATCACTTCGGGTCGGCTTAGTCCCAGGACCGCGCCGCCAACGCCGGCGATGGACAGCGCGTGCCCGAACCACCAGGTCAGAAACGTATATTCCGGGTTCGAGCCCTGAAGCAGGTTCAGCCCGACCGCGGCGAGCACCGCCGATGGCAGCGGCGCGATCAGCACGGCCGTCGTCAGGAACCGGACCACGCCGTCAATGGTGGTCAGGTTGAGCCCGCCGCCGAACCGCCGCGCCATTGCGACCGCCAGGACGATCTCGATCATGTTGGCGACGGTGAACAGGACTGTGAGCTTGTAGTCGTTTCCAACCAGAATTTCGGCCACCACGATCGCGATCGTCAGCAGACCGCCGAAGCAGAGGTCCCAGGTCCGCACCCGGTCCTGGCGTAGCCAGACGCCGACCGCGAGACCGCTGGCCCCCAAAAGCGCCGCGATCAGCCCGGCCGAACGGCCGAACAGGACCGCCAGGACGACCAGGGCGATCACACCCAGCGCCGTGGCGATGGGCTCAATGGGCTTGGACATGAACAGCGCCGCGCCGCCGTCATCCAGCCGAGACCAGGGCAAGGCGGCTCGGTCCGGGCGGGCGGCGGCGGGGGTTTCGAGCACCGGGCTCAGGCTCATGGAAGCGATCTCGACGCTGACGGAGCCGAGAGCCTTACCCCAAGCTCCCTAATATCCCTTAAAGGCCGACCCGCTTGGCCAGGCCGGCGGCGATCGCGGCGTTGAGCGCCTGCACGGCCTGGGCGGGCCCCTGCGGATAGCGCCAGACGCCGGCGCCGACGCACAGGAAATCGGCGCCGGCCCGGGCCAGCTCCGCTGCCGTCTCGACGGTGACGCCGCCGATCGCCACGCACGGAACCTGCATCGTTTCCTGCCAGATCGAGAGAATATCCGGGTCGGCCCGCGTCGGGGCGTCCTTGGTCGAGCTGGGGAAGAAGGCGCCGAAGGCGACGTAGTCGGCCCCGGCTTCGGCCGCTTCCATGGCCAGGTGCCGGCTGTCATGGCAGGTCACGCCGACGATCCGGTCTGGCCCCACCGCTCGGCGCGCGGCGGCGCTGGCGGCGTCGGCCTGGCCGATATGAACCCCGTCCAGACCTAGCGCCGCGACCAGGTCGGGCCGGTCGTTCAGGATCACCGCCACGCCCCGCGTCTGGGCGATCGGGGCCAGCACCTTCGCCGCGGCTTCAATGGCGGCGTCTTCGGCCGGCTTCAGCCGCAGTTGCAGACAGGCGACGTCACCGGCGTCCAGCGCCCTCTCCAGATCGCGCGCAAAAGCATCCAGATCCGGCAGGACCGGCGGGGTCAAAAGATAGAGGCGGCATTGCGGTGCGGACATGGCCCGCTCCTGCGCCGCGCCCGCCTTCGGGTCAATGGACCGGCAGGACCGTGGCGAAGTTCACCCGTCGGATTTCGCGGACCTCGCGTCCCTCAAGTCGCCCCTCGACCAGTTCAAATCCCAGCAGAGCGAAGATGCGGCCGCCGACGAAGATCGGCCGGGCGTCGCCGTACCAGTCGATGCAGGAGACCACGCAGCCGTCGTCACGCTGCAGATCTGGTCGCGATTCGAGCAGACCGGCGGGCCGCAGCAGGTTGTTGCCGCGCCGCAGAAACGCCATGTCGGCGGCGCGGTCGAACTCCAGCTCGGTGTCGTCGTATTCCCGGATCACCGGCAGACCCAGCACGCCGAACTCCCCGTCCGGACTGCCCGGATCGGGTTGATAGAAGAAGGCATGGCTGCGCGACTCCGCGCCGCGTGTTGCGGGAATTACATAGGTATCGGAAATATATGGTGAAAACCGCCCACGCGCGGGCGCGTCCGGTTCGAGTGCGATGGAGCGAAAGGTGACACCCTCGCCGCGAGTCACCAGCAGGGCGTCGCGGCCCATGACCTCGATCCGCTCCGTCGCGCCGCTCAACATCACGCGCTCTGCGATGCCGCCATCCACTGGGACGACGGACAGGATTGTCGCCGGGCCGCCATCCCAGCCGCCCGTGCTGGCTGTGTACAACAGGTGGCGACCGACGAAGCGGTTGTGGAGGCGGTGGGCGTTGTCGGGCGCCGGGAGAAAGAGGCGGTAGTCTGCGTCCTGGAGGCTTTCGCGGCCCTCGCTGAACCGGCTAAGCGGAAAGGAGAGCAGAGCGGCCACGTCATCGGCGAACTCCGGTCGCCACATCGCGTCGCCACCCCCCTGGCTGACGACCAGGACGTGCAGCCGGTCGGAGGCCGGATCTTCCTCAAAGGAGAACTGATCGACCGGCGCGCCGCGCACCGCCAGCGCCTGCAACGGGCCGCCGTCCAGCGGAACGCGATACAGGACCGAATCCGGTAGAACATCGGAAGTCCCACGTCCCCAGTACCGGCTCAGCCACAGATAGACCGCCGTATTCGAAACGTAGAAGGTCCGCCCCTCAGGACCCAGCAGCGCCGTCGCCTCGCAATTCAGGACACGGGCGGTGAGATCGCATTGCGTCACCGTGTGGATCGCCAGCTGCCCCGATCCAGACGGATCATTCTGGGGATCATGATGAACGTCCTGCGCGCGCACGATCGGCCGGGTCCAGACCGCCTCACCGGCCTCAAGCCGGCTCAGCGTCGGCAGCTGTGACATCGGATCGGGCCCGCCCGCATACTGCGGCGAATAGACGATCAGCCGGTTTCCGATCAGCCGCGAGGCGTAGTTCCTCGACGAATAATAGTCGTCCGACGACAGGCGGTGGCTGTCGGCGTAGGTCAGGTTCCCGCGTCGGTCGAGACGAAAGCGGATGATGTCCGATCCGTCGCCGGCATAGCTGTAGCCGATCACCACGACCCAGCCGTCGACGACCAGCATCTCGTCGAACCAGTCGTAGTCGTCCGGGTCGGCGCCGGGCGGGAAGGCGTCGATCCAGTCGGCCGGACGCAGATCGCCCCGCGAGGTGTCCACCGTGAACAGGCGACCGCGCCTGAGAATGATCAGGATGTCCCCCCACATCTTGACGATGTCGCCTTCGTCAACCCCGGCTTCCTGGACATTGGTGATCGGCGCGGCCTGGACGCGCGACCCGGTGACGACGACCTCCTCAACGCCGCGCCCGGACTCATAGCCGGGGCAAACCTCCCAATCGGACGGGCAGTCTTCACCGGGCTGCGGGTCCTGGGTCGAGTGATCGGCGATCCACGCGGTCATTTCGGCGGTCGATGAAAACGGGGTCGGGCCCGTTGTTTCCTGAGCCGCCGCCTGTTCCGTCAACATCGCCAGGCCGGCCAGTCCCGCCAACACCACCTTGAGCATGTCGCGATCCTCCCCACGCCCTTTCATTGGGTGGAACGGCTGTGATCAAAGTCAAGCCTGCGAACCACTTGCATTCTCAGGCCAGACGCTGATATGTAGAGTCATTCGCAACCGGTCGGACCGCGCCCCTTGTACGTCTGTAACTGCAATGGCATTCGCGAACGTCAGGTCCGCACGGCCATTGAGGCCGGGGCCGAGCGCCCGCGTGACATCTTCGCTGCCCACAACTGTCAGGCCCAGTGCGCCAAATGCGTCTGCGATATGCGTCAGATGATCCACGAGGCGCGCGAAATCTTCGCCCTGGCGGCGGAATAGACCGGCTCGTCAGAGCAAAAATCATTCGCAATATCAATATGATGAGAAACGTTCTCATCTGATCTGCAGCGCGTTTGCCGTGTTATGCTGAGCACCAACGGCGCACGACTCAACGCGCGCCGGCGGCCGTCAGGAGGGCCGGACCATGAAGGGCGATCCCCAGATTCTCAAAATTCTCAACGCGGTGCTGACCAACGAACTGACCGCGGTGAACCAGTATTTCCTGCACGCGCGCATGTTCGAAAGCTGGGGCCTCAGCCACCTGGGTCGGGTGGTCTATGAGGAATCGATCGGCGAGATGAAACACGCCGACAAGCTGATCAAGCGTATCCTGTTCCTGGAAGGCCTGCCTAACCTGCAGGACCTGCACAAGCTCAAGGTCGGCGAGACCGTGCCCGAATGCCTGGCCGCCGACCTGAATGTTGAGATCAGCGGCCGCGCCGACCAGGTCGCGGGCATCAAACTGTGTGAAACGACCGGCGACTTCGTCAGCCGTCAGATCCTGGCCGAAATCCTGTCCGACACCGAAGAACACATCGACTTCCTGGAAAACCAGATCGGCCTGATCAAGCTGATGGGCGAGCAGAACTATCTGCAGAGCGCCATGAAAGAGATCGAGCCCGACGGCGCCGCCACCGGCGGCTGATCAGGCGCTGCCGGATCGAAGGCGGCGCTTGGGTTCCCCCGGCGTTGCTCCGCGTGCGCTGCGGGCGATCCAGATCTCCGCCAGAATGAGATTCGGGATCCAGCACAGGAAGCTTATCGCCCGATAGCCCTCGACGAAGTCCAGGCCCATCAGCGGCGGCATCGGCAGCATGAGGCGCAGGGTCACCGCCGCCAAAGTCAGGGCGTAGGACCGCACCATCCAGCGCCGGTGCGCCACAATCCGGCCGGCCAAAATCTCGCGCAGCCCCATGGCCGTGGTCACGAACCAGGCGACCGCCAGACCCGAAAAGCCCGCCGTCGCCACGGGGCCGGCAAAAGAAAATTGGGCGATGACCAGGCCGGACGCCGCGCCGACCAGACAGGCCACGACGTAAATCCGCCCGGCCGCCGCGTGCCATTTCCGGCGCGGACCGAGCCGCGTGACGAATTGGATCGCTCCGAGCATGAGAGCGACGATGCCGCCGCCCACATGAACCAGAAACACGAAAGGTCGATCATCCAGATGGTTCTGCATGGCCTGGGCCATCGGCGGATCCGGCACAAAGAACCGCGCTGACATCGCCGAAACGACGACGGCCAGCACCAGCATGATCGCGAAGGCGAGGCCTGGGCCAAGGGAGAGGCGAGGCGATGAAACGGGCGAGCTCATGATCTTCAGTCGCCAGATCACACGGCTCGCGTCATCCCCCCTTTGCGTGAACACGGTCAGGCCTTGCGCGAACCGGACCCAGGCCGCAATCAGGGTCCGTCATGGAGGTAGGATCAGGCGTGAACGGGACCGGTGGTCAATCATGGGCCCAGTGGCGACTGGGACGTTGCGGCCCGCTCGAATTCGCCGGCCTGTCGGTCATGGGCCTGTTCCTGGCCGCCTTCCAGACCTTTGACGCCCGGCACGAAGCCTGGTGGCTGGATGTCCTGTATTGGCAATTGGCCATGCTCGGCGGCGGCGTCATCGCCGCCCTGGTCGAGCCCGTCGTCTATCGCCGCTTGAGCGACCGACCGCGCCTGTTCGCGGTGGTTCAGACCTTGACGATGACGCCGCCCATCACCCTGTGGATCGGTGTATTGGGCGCGGCCTTCCACGGGCGCGTCCCGCGTCCGGATCAGTTGATGTTCCCGCTCGGATCGGTCCTTGTGGTCAATGCGGCGGTGGTCATCCTGGCCTGGTTGCTGCGCGCCGCCATGGCCCCGCGCGCGGACGCAGGCCTGACCTCAGGCGCCGCCCCGGCCGAGATCCGCGCCAAGCTGGCCCCGCGCCTGGCCCGCGCCCGGCTGATCGCCATCCAGGCCGAGGACCACTATCTGCGCGTCCACACCGAAGCCGGGTCAGACCTGATTCTGATGCGACTGACCGACGCCCTGAATGCCCTCAGAGATAACGACGGGCTCCAGGTTCACCGATCCTGGTGGGTGGCGCGCGGCGCGGTCCAGACCGTCCAGTGGAAGAAGGGGCGTGGCGCGCTCGGCCTCGAAGGCGGCCTGTCGGCGCCGGTCAGCCAGACCTTTGCTCCAGCCGTCCGCGCCGTGGACTGGGCCTGATGATCAAGTCATCGTCGCCGATCTTGGTCCTGGGCGCGACCAGCCTGGTCGGTCGGTTCGCCCTGCCCCGTCTGGAAGCCGCCGGCGCCGCCTGCATGGCCGTCTCGCGCAGCGACAGGCCGGGCTGGATTCAGGCCGACCTCAAGACGCCCGAGGGCCGCGCCGCCCTGCCCCGCGCGGCGACGGTGCTGTCTTTGTCACCAGTCTGGCTGCTGCCCGAAGCGGTGAATACGCTCAAGGCCAACGGCATGACGCGGCTGATCGCTTTTTCCTCGACCAGCGTTGAGACCAAGGCCGCTTCGCCCCATCCCCATGAACAGGCCGTGGTCGCCGACCTGGTGCGCGGCGAGGCGGCGGTTCGGGCCTCCGGCGTCGATTGGACCATCCTGAGGCCGACGATGATCTATGCCGAGGGCCGCGACGGCAATATCAGCCGCCTCGCCGCCCTGGCGCGTCGCTTGGGCTTCCTGCCGATCTCGGGTCAAGGCCAAGGGCTGCGTCAGCCCGTCCACGCTGATGATCTGGCCGCCGCCGCCGTCGCCGGCCTTTCGACGCCGGACGCATCGGCCCGGGTCTACGCCCTGGCCGGCGGCGAGACCCTGACCTATCGCACCGTGTGCGAGCGCGTTTTCGCGGGACTGGATCGCCAACCCCGCATCCTCAGCCTGCCGCCCTGGCTGTGGCGCGCAGGCCTGACCCTGGTTTCCCCCCTCCTGCCCGGCGCCACCGCCCAGATGGGTGAGCGGATGGATCGGGACCTGGTCTTTGATGACGCGCCCGCCCGGCGTGATCTCGGCTGGAACCCGCGCGACTTCCGCCCCCGGTTCTAAGTCCGCGTCGCCTTGACCGACCGATCCGGCTCGCCCAGCCGCAAGCCCTTGTCGGCGACCAGAACCACCACTTCGGTTCCCCGGGCGGCCCAGGCCCGCAGCGTCGCCTCGAACGGCGGCCTTTTCCACGCTTGCGGCGTAGAGGGGTCGACCTCGACGATGACCCGGCCCTCATCCTGGTGCAGCAGAAAGCCGCAGCGGTCCGGACGCCAGTCATCCGGCAGGTTCGGCGTCAACAGCCAGCCGCAGCTGAAGCCCCGGCATTCGGCGGGGCGCTCCGCATAGATGTCGCAGCCGCGCTGCCGGCGAAAATGCACGCACCATTTGCGCGGCGGCTTTCCCAGAGATGGGGCCGATAGCAGCTTGCAGCACATCCCGCATTCGCCGCAGCCGCGTTGGGGTGCCGCCTCGGCCACGGCTAGTTGAAGGCTCGGGGGCGCTGGCTGTCCAGCGAGAAGGCCGGAATCGCCACTTCCAACACGGCGCCGGAAGCGTCGATCATCCCGTAGGAACCGACCATCATCCCCGATGGCGTGCCGAGCGGGCAGCCGGAAGAATAGGCGTGCGCCTTGCCCGGCGCGATCACCGGCTGTTCGCCCACCACGCCCGGCCCGCGCACCTCTTCAGTCCGGCCCAGGGCGTCGGTGATGATCCAATGCCGCGTCAACAGCTGGACGGGTCCGTCTCTCAGGTTCTCGATCTCGACCGCATAGGCGCAGACCCAGCGTCCCTCGTCCGGATCGGACTGTTGCGACAGGAAGGTCGGCGTCACGCGCACCACGACGCCGTCGGTCTCGGCCTGATAGGCGCTCATGACGCCGCGCTCGCGCGGGCCGCTTCGAGGTCCGAGGGGTTATCGACCGAGATCGGGGCCTCATCGACCACCGCCGCCCAGATCGACAGGCCCATTTCCAGAGCCCTGAGCTGCTCCAGCTTTTCGCGGCGCTCCAGAGGCGAAGGCGGGGCTAGACAGAAGCGGTCCAGCGCCGCGCGCCGATAGCCGTAGATGCCGATGTGGCGCCATACGGGGGCATCGCCGTACAGGGTCGAACGGGTGAAATACAACGCCCGGCCCCGTCCCGGCGTCGTCATCGCCAGCACCGCCTTGACGACGTCCGGATTGGAGCGGTCGTCCGCCGAGGCTTCGGTCGCCACCGCCGTCGCGATGTCGCAGCCCGGCTCCTCGGCCAACAGCTGAGCCACCGCCGCCACCGTGGCCGGGTCCACAAAAGGCATGTCGCCCTGCAGATTGATCACCGAATCAAACCGGCCCTCTGGGTCCAGCGCCTGAAGTGCAGCCCGCACCCGGTCCGAGCCGGACGGCAGGTTGGCATCGGTCAAGATCGCCTGGCCGCCATGGGCCTCGACAACCTCTGCGATCTCGGGATCGCCGGCCGCCACGGCCACCGGTCCAATTTCCGCTGCCTGCGCCTGACGCAAGGCCCTGACGATCATCGGCAAGCCGCCGATATCCGCCAGCGGTTTTCCCGGCAGACGCTGGGCCGCCATACGGGCGGGGATGATGACGACGGCGCTGGTCACGCGTTCGATGTCCGGTTTCAACGTCGGGCCGGTTGCGCCCTTGGCCATACGGTGTAAGAGAGCCGACGCAACCAGAGCAAGGGCAAGGGCGGCTTCACGGCATGAGCGGCGACCTCCAGTTCAACAAGATCGCGGGCGCGGGCCTGGCGACGGTCTTCACCATCCTCGTAGTCAACACGGTGGCGGGCGCTGTCTATCACCAGGAAGCCCCTGAAAAGATGGGCTATCACGTCGAGGTCGCCGACGAGACGGCTGGCGCCGCCGAGGCCGAGCTGCCGCCGGATTGGGGCACCCTCCTTCCGGCCGCCGACCTGGCCGCAGGCGAACAGGCCTTCGCGCGCTGCGCCACCTGTCACACCATCACCCAGGGCGGCGCCAACGGCACCGGCCCGAATCTATACGGCATCGTCGGCAATCGGGTCACCCACGCCGCCGGCTTCAGCTATTCTTCGGCCATGCAGGCCCACGCCGCCGAAGCCCCGACCTGGGGCTACGACGAGCTGGATCACTTCATCACCAATCCAGCTCGTTACGTCTCGGGCACGGCCATGACCTTCGGCGGCCTGCGCAATGCCGAAGAACGGCACAACCTGATCGCCTATCTGCGCAGCCAAGGATCGACCGGCTATGCGATCCCGGCTCCGGATCCCGCTCGTCAGCCGGGTGGCGCGGCGCCCGCTGAGGGCGATGCCGCCGCCCTTGACGCGGCAACTGTCCAGGATGACCCCGCGGCCGTCGCCGACACCCAGACGACCGAGCCCGGCGAGCCGGCGGCCTAGAGCCGCCGAATCACCGCATCGGCCGCCCCCGTCGCGCGCCAGCGGGCGTCCGCCTGTGCAAACTGTTCGATCACCACCCTGTCGGCATCCGGACAGGCGTGAACGATCTGGTCTGCGTCGATAAACACGCCAGCGTGACGGTCGGGCCAGATCACCAGGTCGCCACGGCGGGGCGTGTCAACGGCCCGTCCAAGCGCCGCCTGCAGGTCGAAGGGCCTCGGCCCCGGTCGTCCGCAGGCGAACAGGGCCTGCTGGACCAGGCCGGCGGCGTCGACCCCGGCTCGTGTGCGCCCGCCTCGGCGGTATCGCCCCCCAAGCTGGCGCTCGGCCGGCACGGCTAGATCGGTGTCGAACGCCAGAAAGTCAGCCAGGGTCCCGGCGCTCGCACCATCGGCGGCGGTGACCAGCGCGTTCATGGGCAGGGCGTCATCGGTGTTGCCGATCCGGTGGGTCGGAGCCGGGCCGGCGGGGCCCAGAAGATCGCGCTCGACATGACCGACGGATCCGTCCCGACGGGCCCGTCCCCAGCAGCGGCCATCGACCTCCTCCAGGACGTCAAAAATTTCGCCCAGCAGAATCTCGGCCACCGCGTCCCCGGCCTCGTCGGTGATGGGAGCGAAGCCGAACCGGCACCGCCGCGGGTGCGTCGGCTGATAGCGTGCGGCCGGAATCAGGCCCTCCAGGGCCTGTTCGGCCAGATCGGGCCGAGCCAGCAGGAATCGCGGATCGAGGTCGGGTGAGAAGGCCACTCCGCCCGATAGGACCAAAGCCTGAAAAACCGGGTTAACGCCCGTAGCGGTCCGACAACACCTTGAACATGGCCCGAAGGCCTTGCGCGGCGCCGCCCATCGGCCAGCCTGGCCGCGCGCGGTTGTTCCAGGCGAAGATGTCCAGATGCACCCAGCTGCCGGTCTCTGGCGCAAACCGCTGCAGGAACAGGGCCGCCGTCACCGACCCGGCCAGCGACCATTCCGCCGCGTCGTTGCGCACATCAGCGATCTCGGCGTTGACGGCTTCGCGGTAGCCGGCCCACAGCGGCATCCGCCATAGCGGATCGTGACGATCCGCCGCGGCCAGGCGGATCTGATCCGCCAACGCCTCGTCGTCCGTATAGTAGGGCGGCAGCTCTGGCCCCAACGCCACCCGCGCCGCGCCCGTCAGGGTGGCGAAGTCGATGGTCAGGTCCGGCGCGTGCTCCCCGGCGCGGGCCAGGGCGTCGGACAGGATCAGCCGGCCCTCCGCATCGGTGTTGCCGATCTCGATGGTCAGCCCCTTGCGTGAACGGATGATGTCGCCCGGTCGGAAGGCCTCGCTCGAGATCGCGTTTTCGACGGCGGCGACCAGCACCACCAGCCGCACCTTCAGCTTCGCCTGCATGACCAGCCGGCCGAGCGCCAGCGCGTGGGCCGAGCCGCCCATGTCTTTCTTCATGTGGCGCATCCCGGCGGCGCCCTTGATATCCAGCCCGCCGGAATCGAACACCACGCCCTTGCCGACCAACGCGACTAGCGGCAGGTCGGTCTGGTCCAGGTTCCAGCCGATCTCGATCAGACGCGGCGCCCGTTCGACCGTCGCCGCCCGCCCGACCGCATGGACCGCCGGATAGTTCTCCTCAATCAGGGCTGCGCCGGTGGAGACGGTGATCGCCGCGCCCCCCGACGACGCGATCTCGCGGGCGATGGTTTCGATCTGCAGCGGCCCCAGGTCGCTGGCGGGGGTGTCGACCATCTCGCGAGCGAGCAGGCAGGCCGAGGCGACCGCGCGCACCGCCGCCGCCGTCTCGCCGTCGCCGATCACCAGCCGCGCGCGACCGCGTTCTGGCCGAGCCTTGTAGCGGTCGAACAGATAGGCCCCCTCGACCCAGCCGTGGGCGAACAGATCCGTGTCCAGCGCCTCGGGTGGATCCGTCAGCGCATAGTCCCCCGCCGGCAGCCGCGCTGCCAGCGACCGGGCGGCCATCGGATCATCGCCCGACTTGCCGGCGCCGGCCAGGACGCGGCGCATGGCGCCATCGGGGGCGGCGTCGATCAGGATGCGGCCGGCCTGGCCTTTGAAGTCCTGCCCCCGGGCCAGCGCCTTGAGCCCGTCGTCTGTCAGTGCCTCGAATGCGGCTTCCGTGATCAGAAGCAGCGGCACAGGCGCATCTGAGCGGGCGATCAGGACATCAGGCATGGCGGGCCTTTCGAGAGGTTAACCACTCCTTGACCGGCGCGGACCGAGACTCAAGCCGCCAAAAACCGACCAGGGACGCCCCGTCATGTCGCCCAAGACCTTCGCCTTCGCAACCGCTGCGGCGCTTTCGTTGATCGTGGCCTGCCCCGTCCAGGCTCAGATCTGGCCGTTCGGACGGGACCGTGACGGCGCCTCGGACGGCGCGCGCGCGACCCCGGCGGGCCAGCCGACGGCGCCTGCCGTCGATGATCGCCGCACCGCCAACGCCGAGGAGCGCGACCGCGCCGGCCGGCTCGACCCCCTGTCGCGCGCCGTTTTCTGGGCCGCTGAGGTTTCCATCGCGCCAGAAGATGTCGACGCCTACCTCAACCTGTCCCAGGCTCAGCGCGACCTGCGTCGCTACCCGGAGGCCGCCGACAGCGCCCAGCAGGCCCTGTTGATCGCGCCCAATGACCGCCGGGCGCTGATGCAGCTGGCCCGCGCCAAGATCGCCGAAGGCCAGGCCTTCTACGCCATCGCGCCGCTGGAGCAGGCCAGGACCATGGATCCGCGCGACTGGGAGGCCGTTTCGCTGCTAGGGGTCGCCCTGGACCAGGTCAGCCGCCGCGATGAAGCCCGTCAGGCCTGGGCCGAGGCGCTGGTCCTGTCGCCGGACAATCCGTCGATCCTGACCAACATGGCCCTGTCGATGGCGGGCGAGGGGCATTCCGCCGAGGCCGAGACCCTGCTGCGCCGCGCCGTGGCCCTGCCCGGGTCAACCGCCCAGATGCGCCTGAACCTGGCGCTGATGATCGGTCTGCAGGGCCGCACCGCTGAGGCCGAACAAATTCTTCGCCGCGAACTGCCGCCCGAGCTGGTTGAGCAGAACCTGACCTGGCTGCGCCGCGCCTCGTCCACAACCCCGACCGGGCCCGCCGGCGGCGGCCGCACCTGGGACGCCCTCAGGGGCGGCTAGATTCAGGCCAGGCGTTGTTCGCCCGCCGCGTCCTCACAGCGGGCCTGCCGCTGACCAGCGAGTGGTGCCCCGGGTCGGACTCGAACCAACACGACCTTTCGGCCAGCAGATTTTGAGTCTGCCGCGTCTACCATTTCGCCACCGGGGCCGGGGGCAAGGCCGCGCAACATAGGGCGATGCGCGCGCCGGTCAATCCACGCTGGGCGCGGTGGCTCCAAGGGAGGCGTTCGAATTCCAGCTCACCGGCCGTCCGGCGCACTCCGTCAGGCGAAAGAAGGCGTTTGCGGGATCCTCGCGTCGATGGTCCGCTTCAAAATAGGGCGAGAGCTCCATCAGGCCGCCGAGGTTGGGGGCGAAGATCAGCGGCGGCGCCTCGGCTCCGGCTCCGTCATCCTGCGGCGGCTGATAGCCGATCACCCCGTCGAAGCCCATCGGATACAGGGCGACACCCGCGTCCCAGGCCGCCTCGCCAGCGTCCATGGGATTGAGCCTCTGGTCCGGACCTTCCTGGGGGATGGCCAGCGCGCCGCCCGAGCCGATGGAGAAGCCGTACCAATAGGTCCGGTCGCTCATGACCGAATGCACCCAGAACAGATGGGTGCGCGCGGATTCATAGCCGGGCGGCGCCCGGCGGTAGCCGGCGGTGTAGCCGGGCTCGCCGTCCAGCACATAGAGAGCGTCCTCGGCCGGACAGCCGGTGTTCCAGCTGACGACAATTCCTTCCTCCCGGAGGGTGGCCGGCGTCGGGTCAGGCGCGTCAGCCGTTTGCGCCGGGCCGCAGGCGGCCAGGACCAGACCCAGAATGATCGCGCGCATGACCCGTCCTCCCTGAACCTGGGGAGTAATGGGCCACAGCGAGCGACGCACCCAGAGTCTCAACCGTTGATGTCAGACCACGTCAGTCCTGGCGGTGCACGCGCCCCGCGCGCATCACGAAGCGCACCCGCTCCAATTCGGTGACGTCGGCAAGCGGGTCGCCCGACACAGCGATGAGATCGGCCGCCAGGCCGGCACGCAGGGCGCCGGTCTCGTCATCGATCTGAAGGTGCTCGGCAGCGCCGACGGTGGCGGCTTGGATCGCCTCCAGCGGCGTCAGGCCGGCGCGGACCAGAAGCGCGAACTCCTGGGCGTTGTCGCCATGAGCCGAGACGCCCGAATCGGTGCCGAAGGCGATACGGACCCCCGCTGCGTGGGCGCGCCGGGCCATGTCCAGCATCAGCGGGCCGGCCTCCAGCGCCTTGGCGGTCTGGGCCGGGGAGAGAAAATTGTCCGGGCTGGCGGCGATGCGCGCCACAAAGTCGCCAGCCAGCAGCGTCGGCACCAGCCAGGCCCCGCTCCTGCGCATCAGGCGGATGCCTTCATCGTCCAGGTAGGTGCCGTGCTCGATCGAATCCCCGCCGGCGCGCAGGAAGGCGGTGATCCCGTCGGCGCCATGGGCGTGGGCGGTGACGCGCCGGCCCATGCGGTGCGCAGCGTCAACGATCGCCTCCAGCTCCTCATCCGAGAACTGCTGGCCCAGCCCCGCCGCCGTATTGGACAGCACCCCGCCGGTCGCGGTGATCTTGATCAGGTCGGCGCCCAGCCGCACCTGCTCGCGCACGGCGCGGCGGCAGTCGTCGGCGCCGGAACAAACCGCCTCTGAGCGCAGGATCTCCAGCACCTCAGGTCGGTAGCCGTGGCTGTCGCCGTGGCCGCCATGGACGCTGATCGACGCCCCGGACGCTAGGATGCGCGGCCCCGGAACCCGACCGCGTGCAACCGCATCGCGCAGGGCGAAGATGGCCTCGGAAGACGCGCCCAGGTTGGCCACGGTGGTGAAACCGGCCTCCAGGGTGATCCGAGCGTAGTAGGCCCCTTCCAGCGCCGCAGCCGAGCGCGTCGTGGTCACCGCGTCGATGCGGCTGGTCGGTCCCTGCTGGCCCAGCAGGTGAACATGGCTGTCGATCAGGCCGGGCAGGACGAACTGGTCCCTGAGATTCACCACCCGACCCTGGCCTTCGCCGATATAGCCGTCTTCGATCCTCAGCACGCGCCCGTTCTGGATCACCACCGTCTGTTCGTTCTGGACCTGGCCAGTCGCCGGATCGGCCAGCAGCCTGCCGGCCTGCACGAAGGTCAGGCTGTCGGCTGCGGGCTCCACCTGGGCCGCCGCCGGCGCCAAACCGACAAGCGCGACAAACGCCGCAATGATCCAGGCCCTCATGCACAGCTCCCCTGACAGGCGAACCTTCTTACCGCGCTGACTCGTCGCACGGCAAACGGGTTGATCCTGGCGCCAGGTTTGCAGATAAGTTCCGGCCTAGTTCTGCGTAGTCGGGAAATTTCCATGCCTTTCTCCAGACGCGGCCTTCTGGCCGTCGGCGCCGGCGTTGTTGTCGCGGGGTGCGCCTCCCGGACCCAGATCGTCGAGACGCCGTCACTCCAGCCGGCTCGGGCCGCCGCCAGCCCGGTGCACTGGCCGGTGGCGCCGCCGCTGGATCCGCGCGGTCTGGTCCCCCGGGACCTTCGCGAACAGGCGCTTGCCGCCCTGGATCGTCATGCCGGGTCTCTGCCGAACCGCGACCGCATCTACATCGTCAATTTCACCCAGCATTCGGCCGAGCCGCGCTTGTTCGAACTGGACGTCGTCTCGGGCGAGGCGCGGATGTTCCACACCGCCCACGGCGTTGGTTCGGATCCGTTCCACTCCGGGTTCGCCCACGGCTTTTCCAACATCGTGGATTCCAACGCCTCGTCGCTCGGCGTCTATCGAACCTCGGGCATGGGCTGGGGCATGCGCCACGGCCAGAACGTGCTGCTCGACGGCCTGGACGACACCAACGACGCAGCGCGGGAACGGGCCATCATCGTCCACGCCGCCGACTACTGCGAACCGGATTGGCTGGAGCGCGAAGGAAAGCTGGGCCGCAGCTTCGGTTGCTTCGCAACCAGCTTCTCGGCCCTGGACTATCTGCGTCCGCGCATGGATGAGGGCCGGTTGCTCTACGCAGCGCGTTCGATCTAGGCGTCGCCGTCCCGCTCAAGTGCGCGCCAGCCGATGTCGGTGCGGTGGAACCCGCCCGGCCAGTCGATCCGCTTGATCACCGCATAGGCTCGCTCGCGCGCCTCGGCTACATCCTTGCCGCGCGCGCAGACGTTCAGCACCCGTCCCCCCGCCGCCGTCAGCCGCCCGTCCCTGTCGCGCGCGGTGCCGGCGTGGAAGACCTGAACATCGCCGCCGAAGTCTTGCTCGACCCCGCGGATGATAGAGCCGGCGAGCGGGCTGTCGGGATAACCCTTGGCCGCCAGCACCACGCAGATCACCGTGTCCGAGTGAAACTCCGGCGGCGGCAGCCGGGCCAGATCGCCGTGGGCGCAGGCCAGCAGATAGGGCGCCAGATCGCTTTTCAGCCGCATCATCAGCACCTGGCATTCCGGGTCGCCGAAACGGGCGTTGAACTCGACCAGCTTTGGCCCTTCATCCGTCGCCATCAGTCCCGCGTACAGCACGCCGCGATAGGGCGTGCCCTCGGCAGCCATGCCCTGGACGGTGGGGCGAATGATCCGGTCCTCGGCCGCCTGGACCAGTTCCGGCGTGAACACCGGGGCCGGCGAATAGGCCCCCATGCCGCCGGTATTGGGACCCAGATCGCCGTCAAAGGCGCGCTTGTGATCCTGGGCCCCGCCGAACAGGACCGCGCGAGCGCCGTCGCAAAGGGCGAACAGCGAGGCCTCCTCGCCGGTCATGAACTCCTCGATCACGACCCGCGCGCCGGCCTGGCCGAAGCGGCCGCCCAGCATATGGTCGATCTCCTGTCCGGCGTCGCGGCGATCTGGCGAGATCACCACGCCCTTGCCCGCCGCCAGGCCATCGGCCTTGATCACATAGGGCGGTTTGAACGCCGACAGGGCCTGCTTGGCCTCGTTCGCCGTCTCATAGACGCCATAGCCTGCCGTGGGGATCTCATGGCGGTCGCAGAACCGTTTGGTGAAGGCCTTGGAGGTCTCAAGCCGCGCCGCCTTCTTGGAGGCCCCGAAACAGGCGATGCCGACCTGGGCGAGCCGGTCGGCCAGCCCGGCCTCGAGCGCCGCCTCCGGGCCAACCACGACCAGGGCGGCGTCGATCTCGCGCGCCAGCGCGACCAGGCCCTCGATGTCGGTCGGCTTGACCGCGCGCAGCTCGCCGAGCGCTTCCATGCCGGGATTGCCCGGCGCGATGACCAGCCGGTCGACGCGCGGCGACTGGGCGAGCTTCCAGGCCAAGGCGTGTTCGCGCCCGCCCGATCCGACCACAAGAAAATTCATGCGCCGCCCATGACCCGCGCTCGCGTCCCGGTCAAGCGGCTCAGGCGAACCGCGCGAACAGAATATAGGCCGCTATCCCCAACAGCACGATCAGGCCGACGGCGAGAAGCGGATTGAATCCCTGCCGGTCAATGCGACGATCCGCCTCGTAGTCCACGGGATCTTCGTCGTCGCTCATGGCGGTTCAGCCTCCGAACTGGGACCCCCAGGTTAGCGCGGCCAAGGCCAGACCCGCAATCGTCACGGCGGCGCCGGCCGCAAAGGCCGCCAAGGCAAGCCCCCGGCGCCGGCGAAAGGCGCCCGGCTTGAGAATCCGGATATAGACGAACGGGCGTCGCCCGAAGGCTTCGGATCCCACGATATTGTGCTGCGACAAGGCGACCCTCCGCGTAGATGAAAGCAAGACGATGGCCGAGGGCCGACCCCAGCATGACTGTTCGATCCAGATTGTGGTGTTATTTCCGCATTCTGTGCTGCGGCCCTTTGTCCCGTTCCGGCTCACGGCGCCAGCACGACCTTGCCGGTGACAGCGCCGGACTCCAGCAGCCGATGCGCCTGGGCCGCCTGCTCAAGAGGCAACACCACGTCAATCACCGGGCGCACCCGACCTTCGGCGACCCACGGCCAGACCGTCTGTTCCACCGCCCGGGCCAACCGCGCCTTCTCGGGGTTGGCCCGGGCCCTCAAGGTCGAGCCGGTCACGGTCAGCCGGTTGCGCATAACCCGCGCCAGGTCGATTTCGCCGGCCGCCCCGCCCTGAAAGGCGATGATGAGCAGCCGCCCACCAGGGTTCAGCGCGCCGATATTGGCCTTCAGGAACGACCCGCCCACCATGTCCAGGATCACGTCCGGGCCTGTCGCGGCGAAACGCTCGGCGAAATCCGGCGTCGTTGAATCCAGCGCCACGTCAGCGCCCAGGTTCCGGGCCTGCTCGGTCTTGGTCGGCCCACGCGAGGTCGTCACCACCCGCGCACCGAACGCCTTGGCCATCTGAATGGCCGTGGTGCCGATACCTGAAGTCGCCCCGTGAACCGCCAGGGTTTCGCCGACCTTGAGCGCCCCGATCTCGAACACATTCGCCCAGACGGTGAAGACCGTCTCAGGCAAGGCCGCCGCCTGGGCGAAATCGAGCCCTTGCGGGACTCCGAGGACCTGTCCGGCGTCCACGACCGCATATTGGGCGTAGCCGCCGCCGCCCAGCAGCGCGCAGACCCGATCGCCGATCTCCCAGGCCGAGACGCCCTCGCCAAGCGCATCGATCTGGCCAGCGACCTCCAGCCCCAAGGTGTCCGGCGCGCCCGGCGGCGGCGGATAAGCCCCAATCCGCTGCAGCAAGTCAGGTCGATTCACGCCAGCGGCGCGCACCAGGATTCGGACCTCGCCCGGCCCCGGTTCGGGTCTCATAACTTCCCTTATTTCAAGAGCTTCAGGTCCCGTAACGCCGGGCTTCACGATGATGGCGTCCATCAATTCTGGGGTCATGTCGACGTCTCCGGACTTGCCATGGCAGGGTGGGAGGCGTTCCATAGCCGGTTCCTGCGGCTGGAAGGAGGGCCAGATATGATCGACGACCTCGAACCCCGTCCGATCCGGGGCGATGCGCTGCGTCAGCTGGTCCGCGAAGACCTCGACGGCCATTCGGTCGAGGATCTGAATGAGCGCGCCGAGGTGTTGAGGTCTGAGATTCTTCGCACCGAAGCGGCCGCGCGCTCCAAGCTTCAGAAGAAGTCTGACGCCGACGCGCTGTTCTCGTTTGGAAAGTCAGAGACTTGACCTCGTCGGCCTTTCGGCGTGGCATAGGGGTTGCATCGGCCTGGGCACGGCGCCAGGCGCGCCGCGCGTAAAAGACGGAGCTTCAATGTCCCAGTTCGCAGCGTCCGGCGCTCCGATCTCCGACCCCGCCGCCGCGGGGGCGCGCGTACGCCAGGTCGCTGACTTCGCGCGCTCCGAACTGTTCGAGCGCACCTTCCAGGACGGCATGGCCCTGGTCGAGGAGACCGCAGCCTATCTCGACGGCGACGGTCGGCGTGAGGCCAAGCTGCTCAGCCGCGCCGCCGCCCTGGCCTATGCCGCCGAAAGCATGGCCTTGACCACCCGCCTGATGCAGGCCGCGTCGTGGCTGCTGGTCCAGCGCGCCGTGCGTGAGGGCGACATGTCGCCCGACCAGGCCTGCGACAGCCGTTATCGCCTCAAGCTGCGTCCGCCGTCGGACCAGCCGCCCCATGGCGATCTGCCCATCGCCCTGGTCGAACTTGTGGTTCGGGCCGAAAAGCTGCTCGAACGCGTGGTCTATCTAGATCGGCGCATGTTCGTAGATGCGCCCGACCAGGAGCCGGGCAACCCGGTCCAGAACCAGCTGGATCGACTCAAGGCCGCCTTCGGCGGGTGACCGCCTGGCTTGAACGTCTCGCCGCCGAGACCGCGGCCCGGTGCGCCGGCGTCTCCGGCCGGCCCTTCGTCATCGCCCTGGCCGGGGCCGTCGCCGCCGGCAAGAGCAGGGTCGCCGGCCGGCTCGCCAAGCGACTTTGCGCCGGCGGTCTTGGCGTCGAGATCGTCTCCACCGACGGTTTTCTGTTGTCCAACGCCGTGCTGACCGAGCGCGACCGGATGGACCGCAAGGGCTTTCCCGACAGCTATGACTGGGACGCGCTGGCGCGTCTGCTCTCCGCTGTCGCAGCCGGTGCGGCCACGATCACCGCTCCAACCTATTCCCATGAAACCTATGACGTGGGCCCGCTGCGGACCTTCAACCGGCCCGACGTCCTCCTTCTTGAGGGTCTGGTCGCCCTGGACCGCCGGGTCGCGCCGGTCGATCTCGCCGTCTATCTCCATGCCGACGAGGCCAACCTGATCGCCTGGTACACAGCCCGTTTCATGGCGCTGGGTCGGTGGAAGGCGCCGCGCCTGGCCAAACAGCTGGCCGTCGCGGGCTCGCCAGAGGCCCTGGCCCGCGACATCTGGGACCGGATCAACAGCCCGAACCTGCGCGACCACGTGCTGCCATCGCGGGCGCGCGCCGACGTGGTCCTGGTCAAGGCGCGCGATCATTCGGTCCGGCTGATCGGCTGAGGTTTAGTCCTCTCCCCCGACCGGACGCCAGTCCGGCCCTTCAATCTGCAGCCCGCGCGCCTCCAACTGGTCGAGGATTCCGCCCTGGACCGCAAGCATGCGGACGCCCGCGACCGCCATCGTCACGCGCGGCTCGTCCAGCGCCGCGTCGATCGTTTCGGCCCACTGGCTCTGGAGCTGCGGAGCGATGTCCGCGTCCGCCCAAGGCCAGCACTGACTCATCGCCCGGTCGATCGGGGACGCGGCCACCGCCGCGACGTTGCGGGCCCGCCAGGCCATGGCCCGGTCGCGCGCCGTCTGCGGCCCGGCCTCGGCTGCGACGATGGCGGCCTGCAGACAGGCGACGTGCGCCTGCGGCGGCGCGTCGATCAGACTGGCGACCAGGGTAGAGCCGCCGACAACGCCGACCGGCCGCGTTTCGATGCCGGCCTCGCGCGCGGTGCGCCGCACCACCTCGCCGGCGGACCGCGCCTGGCGACCCTGACCGAACCCCGCCCGCTCCTCGATCAGATCGAAAGCCAGCAGCAACAAGCTCTGCCGGCGCCAACCATCCGACCGCCCGCCGGCCATCAACTGCTCAAGCCGCGCTTGCCAACTGGGGCTCAGATAGTCGGCCGTGGTGGTTTCGCCCGGCAACTGGCCGATCGTCCGCATTCGCCAGACCATCCGCAGGATGTCGGCGATCCCGACTTGACCCTCCTGTGGCGTCAGGGCCAGGTCGGCGCCGCGCACGGCCTCCTCCAGCGCCTCTGGCCGCCACGTTACGTCGCGCGGAACGCCGCTGATCGAGCCGACCAGCACCAGCGTCGAATCCTCGTCACGGACGGTCCAGATCGGCGCGCCGGATGCCTGGGCCCGCACCACGATGTCGTCGACGGTGTCCTCTTGCGGCTGGGCCTTGGCCGGTTCAGAGCAAAGTCCGACCAGGACGAGGGCAAGCGCGGCGACCTTCATTGGGCGTTCCTGCAGCGGGGAGGTGGGTGCTTTGCGTCTCAGACCATTGTGGCCGAGAAAGGACCAGCCTTGAGTTTCAAGTTCGGACGCGGCCTGCTGGGACCGATCAAGCCTTTGCTTGGTCGTTGGGTCCATCGGGGCGCCCACAACGGCCAGGCTGTGCAGGTTGAGCGCGCCTATGAGCCCTGGGGTCGGGGCTGGGTCCGGCTGACCGCAACCTGGACCCTGCCGGGCCGCACCTATGCCGAGATCGCCTTCTATGGCGCTCTCGCTGACGGGACGCTGGGCTTCTATTCCTTCACCAACGACGGCAAATGCTCTGAGGGCCGGCTTGCCGACGGCTCGGATGTGCACGCCCAGGCGGTGGCCTTCGTGGCCCGGTTCCCGGCTGGGACGGGTCGCATGATCGCCTGGCCGCGTGGCGATGACGGGCCTGGCTTCGACTTCGCCGTCGAGAACCAGACCAAGGCCGGCTGGAACCGGTTTCTGATGCAACGTTTCGAGCCGGGTTGAATGATCACCGACCCCGTCGCCTTCATCCGGACCCACACCCGGCTCCAGCCCGTTAGCCACACGCCCGAGGTTCGGCTCTGGCTGGCCGATGAGGTCGCGCCGATCTGGCGGCTGACCGAGGAGGAGTTGGGCGAGATGGGCCTGCCGCCGCCGTTCTGGGCCTTCGCCTGGGCCGGCGGTCAGGCGCTGGCGCGCTATCTGCTCGACCATCGGGGGGCTGCGCGCGGGCGGCGCGTGCTCGACCTGGCCGCCGGGTCGGGCCTGGTCGGGATCGCGGCGATGATGGCCGGCGCCGACCATGTCCTGTGCGCGGACATCGACCCCTTCTGCGAGGCCGCCGTCGCTCTGAACGCTCAGGCCAACGGCGTGACCTTGAGTTTCACGTCCGAAGACCTGCTCGAACGGGATCCGTCCGAGGTCGACCTCATCTGCGCAGGCGATGTCTTCTACGAACGCCCCATGGCCGAGCGGGTCATCGCCTGGTTCAAGACCGCGCGCGACAGAGGCGCTGACGTCCTGATCGGCGACCCGCGTCGCAGCTATTTTCCCAAGGAAGACTTGGTCCAATTGGCCGAGTACGAGGTGCCGACCACGCGCGAACTGGAGGACCAGGCGGTCAAGCGCAGCGGCGTCTATGGCCTGGCCGGCTAGGACGAGGGGGCCGCGTCAACCCGGACTGCAACCACGGCCCCGCTCGGGCGGACGCACACAGGGCGCGCGCCCGCTTCGGCTGTCGGGGCGCGCACGTCGCCCCGAGCGATGCTGACGTCAGATGTAGCGGCGCAGCGAGCGGGCCAATTCCTTGCCGCCGTTCTTTTTCTGGGCCGGCTGGTAGGCGACGCGCGAATGTTCGACGCAATAGGGATGGCCCTCGTCCGACCGGCGACCGCAGAAGCTGAATTCGTCGGACGACGGGTCGCCGATCGGCCACTTGCACATATGGGCGCCGAGCGTCAGCACCGTAGCCGTGCCTGGCAGATCCAGGACCGCTGGGCGCGGCGCCGGCGTGCTCGGCTGGGCGACGGCGACCGGACGCGGCGCCGGCTCGATGCGGCGCGGCGCGCTCGGGGCCTGGGTCGGGCGCGGGCGCGCCGCGCGGAAGGCTGGCCGAGACGGCTGTGACGGCGCCGCGCGGCCCGACAGGCCCAGGCGATGCACCTTGCCGATCACCGCATTGCGCGTGACGCCGCCCAGCTGTTTGGCGATCTGGCTGGCCGAAAGTCCGTCCAGCCACAGCTTCTTGAGATCGGCGACCCGCTCGTCGGTCCAGCCCATAGCGCGCACTCCGGTGAATTGATTCAACATATTGTGGCGATACGCCCCTCCGACGCCCCGGCCACACAAGCTATCGTAAATCTTTCATTAACGGACGCAACATCTGGCGCCCGCGTATCCACAGAATCTAGATGTAGCGTTGCTCGGCAGACTCACCGAGGCCTGCCGCCGGCGCGGCGCCTTGAGCGGCTCATCACCGCCCGTCTGGCCAGCAAGGGGCCGGCCTGTTGGGTGGTCACACCGGAAAGGCCGCCCGATGCGCCGCCGTCTCAGGCGCTCGGCCTGGCGCGAGGACGGTCACACCACGCGCGGCCGTCCCGCGTGGGGATAAGCGCTGGACTCCAGCAAACATGAGATGTCTGCCCGTCATGGACGGTGCGAGCGACGCCCTGCCGGCCTTTGGCCTAGTGGCCGGTCTCCGGACGCGGAGCCGGGTCGTGATAGCCCGACCCCGTCTTGGCGTAGATGAAGCGACGGTCGCAGTAGCCACACTCCGCCACGCCGTCGTCGCCAACATCGAAATAGACCCGCGGATGGCCCAACGCCCCGCCGCCGCCGTCGCACGCGACTCGCGCGGTGGTCACCTTGATCTCTTCGGGCTTGGGCGAATAGGTCGGCGAATGGCGCGGCGGCATGGTTCGGGTCCGGCAGGGGTGTGACACGCCATTCTCTAGGCGCGCCGCCCCCACGGCGTCAAACCGGCTAGGCGCGCCGCCGCATCAACCGGTCGATCAGGGCTTTGCGCCCTTTGAACAAGGTCCAGCCCAGACAGGCCGCCGCCACCCACAGACCCGCCTCGCCGACCAGTCCCAGGCCGATCGCGGCGAACACCGCCGTCGCCGGCGCGATCACATCGAACTTGGCCAACAGCACCGCCGTCGCAAGGCCCCCATAGCCCAGGCCCGCCACAGCGGCGGCGGCCAGGCCGATAATCTTGGTCTTGGTCATGAACCTCTTCCGTCAAGCGACCCAATCAGAATGTAAAGATAGCTAGACATATAGATTGGAATCGTCAAGCATCATTGACTGATTGTCGTGGGTGTTTGTCTAAAGCCCCGCTTGGCGATGGGCGGCGGCGCGCCTACCTAGAACTCGTCTCTCTGCGAAAGCGCCCCATGACCGATGCTCCGCCTGACAACGCCATCGAGGTTCGCGGCCTGATCAAGACCTATGCCGGGTCCAGGAAATCGCCCCCCAAGACCGCCCTCAAGGGGGTGGATCTGGTGGTGCCGCGCGGATCGATCTTCGGCCTTCTTGGCCCCAATGGCGCAGGCAAGTCGACGCTGATCAACATTCTGGCTGGTGTGGTCAACAAGTCCGGCGGAACGGCCCAGGTCTGGGGTCGCGACATCGACGCTGATCCGCGCGGCGCCCGCGCGGCGCTGGGCGTGGTGGCGCAGGAGATCTCCGCCGATGTCTTCTTCACTCCCCGCGAAAGCCTCGAGGTCCAGGCCGGCTACTACGGCGTGCCCAAGGCCGAGCGCCGCTCCGATGAACTGCTCGCCGCGCTTGGCCTGGCCGACAAGGCCAACGCCTATGTCCGCGCTCTTTCTGGCGGCATGAAACGCCGCCTGATGGTCGCCAAGGCCCTGGTCCACAATCCGCCGGTGCTGATTCTCGACGAGCCGACCGCCGGCGTCGATGTCGAGCTTCGCCGCCAGCTCTGGGCCTATGTCCGCGAGCTCAGCGACCGCGGCGTCACCATCCTGCTGACCACTCACTACCTCGAAGAGGCCCAGGAGCTGTGCGACACCATCGCCATCGTCAACCACGGCGAGGTGGTGGCCTGCGAGCCGACCGCCCAACTGCTGCGCCGGCTCGACACCCGCAATGTGGTGGTCACCCCCGAAGCACCGCTTGAGGTTCTGCCGACGATCACCGGCTTCGCCGTAGCCCCGCGCGGCGACAGCTTCGTGGTCGCCTACAAAACGGGCCAGTCCAACGTCGAACAGGTGTTGGCCGCCGTGCGCTCGGCCGGCGTGCGCATCAAGGACATCGCCACCGAGGACCCGGACCTGGAAGACGTCTTCGTGGCCCTGACCTACGGCGACAAGAGCCGCGCCGACCCGACGCGAGACGAGGTTGTGGCCTGAGCCCGCTTCCTGTAAGCAGCCGCTCCGCTAACGCGCACAAGCACCCGTAGCTCAGCTGGATAGAGCGTTGCCCTCCGAAGGCAAAGGTCACACGTTCGAATCGTGTCGGGTGCGCCATCTTTTTCCGAGACAGTCCCGCAGTCCCGTCGCTTGACAGGATCGGTCCCGCTTGCCCCACTCCCGGACCAGAGCCGAGAGGATCGGATGAACGCGCAGCCCGCCCAGATGCAGAGACGCGAGCGGGGCTCGGGCCTGGGCGAGGGCAACCTCTCGGCCTGGATGGCGGCGCGGGTGCTGCGCTGGGGCCACCCGCGCTCGCCGCTGGCCCGCACCGTGCTCCTGATCAGCCTGACATTGCTCTGGCTGGTGCTGGGCGCCATTGGCTGGGCGGAATGGACCGCGCGGCCCGGCGGATGCGATGGCTTTTGCGCCGACCGGGTCAGTGATTTTCCCTATCTGACGCTTTGGCTCCTGACGCCCCAGGGCGACGTCGCCGGCGGCTCTGTCCCCTTCACCCTGGATCTGTCGCGCTATTTCGGCGCCGCCATTCCCTTGCTCGGCATCATTTTTCTGGTCGCGCGCCAGATCGGCGACGCCCTGGCCGAAAGCCTGACCCAGGCCGGCGCGGCCGATCATCTCGTCATTCTCGGCGAGGGCGATCACGCCGTCCAGGCCGCCGAAGCCGCCCGCGCGGAAGGCGGCGCCGTCGTTCTGATCGATCCGTCCATCGAGGCGGCTCGGGCCGAAGACCTGAACCAGCGAGGCGTACTGGTCATCCGCGACGACCTGACGGTGGCCGCCCGCAAGGCCGGGCTCCGGCGCGCGCGCCGCGTCGTGGTGGTCGGCGACGACGTCACCCGCAATCTGTCGCAGGTGCGGCGGGCCGGCGCCTTGCTCGATCCCGAAGCGTCGGATCTCCACGTCCAGATCGAGGACGAGGACGTGCTGGAGATGATGCGCCAGTCCGCCGCCCAGCACATGGACCCCGGCCCGACGCCGCGACCCTTCTCCCTGGCCGCCGCCGCCGCCCGCGCCGCCAATGAACAGTTGCGCCTCTGGGACCGCGACAAGGGCCTGCATGTCGCCGCCGTCGATTCGGGTCCCTTCTCCCAGGCGATGATCCGGCAGGCTATCTCGCTGGGCTGGCGGATCGGCCGCCCGGCGCCGCGGGTGACCCTTTGGGATCCATCTGGAGCGGTCCAGGATCGCTGGACTCGTATGGCCCCCGGCGCGCTGGAGGATCTGTCGAAGGTCTATGACAGCCCACCCTTCAAGATCGTCTTCTCGCGCGCCGCCTCGATCGGCGCCTTCCTGGCCGAAACCGCCGACGCCGATGCCTGGGTGGTCGAGAGCGATGTCGGGACGGCCTGCGCCGCCGCCTTGATGGCCTCGCGCATGGCCCCCGGCCCGATCGCCGTTGTTTCGGCGGACGAGGACTTGGGAGACGCCCTGCCCGGCGTCTTCACCGCCGTGTCCGGATTTTCCGCCGGCCTGGGCCCCGCCATCCTGCCGGAGGTCGATCTCAGGGCGCAGCGCCTGCACGGCGCCTATGAGGGCCGAGGTCGCGACGGCTACATCGATCTGGGCTCTGAGGCCTCGGGCGTGCGTTGGTCGATCCTTGCGGAATCCCTGTGGTCGGCCAATCGCGCCGCGGCCTCGCATATTCCGGTCAAACTGGCCGACGCGGCGGCGGCGGGCGCCGACCCGCGCGAGGACCGCGACCTGCTCGAACGGATGGCCGAAGTCGAACACGGCCGCTGGTGCGCCGAGCGGCTGCTCAACGGCTGGCGCCCCGGCCCGCGCGACAATGTCCAGAAGCTGCATCCGGGCCTGACCGGCTGGCAGGCTCTGGACGAACCCACCCGCCAGAAGGACCGTGACGGCGTCATCGACGCCTTTCGGGTGGCGCGGCCGCGTGAGGATTCACGCCTCTAGGATCAGGCATGGGTTCGGGTCAGGACGCCCTGTCTTGCCGGCGTGGCCGCCGTGCATGGCCTTTTGTGAGGTGGGGACCAATGCCCCGGTGTGAGGCGGGAGGCGTGTGTGTTGGGGCTCTGGATTGCCTGGGAGTCTTGCACCCGACAGTATGGCTCCAGCTTGAAGATATTTCAGGGAGCAGATCATGAGCGGAACACGGATTGGAGCGGACGCGGCGCTGGCGCAACTGCCGGGCTGGCGCCGGGGCGAAGGCCAGCGCGAGGTGATCACGCGCACCTATGTCTTTTCCGACTTCAATGCGGCTTTCGGTTTCATGACCCGGGTCGCCTTGATGGCGGACAAGATGGACCACCACCCCGAATGGTCCAATGTTTACAACCGGGTCGAGGTGAACCTCACCACCCATGACGTCGATGGTGTGACAGGGCTGGATCTTTCCCTGGCCCAGTTCATGGAAGCGGTCGCGGCCGATCTTGAGGGTCAGGCGTGACCGGGCGAGTCGCTGGCAAGACCGCCCTGATCACCGGCGCTGCGCAGGGCCTCGGCGAAGCCATGGCCAGGCTCCTGGCTCGTGAAGGGGCAAGGGTCGCCGTCACCGACATCAAGGCTGACGGGGCGCGATCCGTCGCGGCCTCGATCAACGCCGACCATCCCGGCCAGGCCTTCGGCTATGGTCACGACGTCACCGACGAGACGCAGTGGGCCGAGGTCGTCGCGCGTGCGGTTGCGGACATGGGCGGCCTGTCGATTCTGGTCAACAATGCCGGCATCGGCGGCGATCTGCGCTGGCTGGCCGATGACAGCCTGGAGCATTGGCGACGGATGCAGGCGGTCAATCAGGAAAGCGTCATGCTCGGCTGCCGGTCCGCCATGCCGCATCTGAGAGCCTCAGCGCCGGCTTCGATCATAAATGTCTCGTCGGTCGCAGGTCTGGCGGCGGCGCCCGGCATGGGGGCCTATAACGCTACCAAGGCGGCGGTTTGGATGTATTCCAAGACCATCGCTCTGGAAGAGGCGAAACTGGGCTCCAACGTCCGCTGCAACTCGGTGCACCCGGTTTTTATCAAGACCGCGATCCTGGACCCCTTTATCGCCATGAGCGGCGGTGACGAGGCGCGGGCGCATGAGCGCCTGGTGCGCGGCATCCCGATGGGGCGGCTGGGTGAGCCGGACGACGTGGCCTATGCGGTGCTCTACCTGGCCTCCGACGAATCCAAGTTCGTCACCGGCGCCGAACTGGTCATCGACGGCGGAACACTGGCGCAGTAGGCCTAGCTGGTCAGGATGGTGCCGAGCAGCAGCCGGGCGCCGGAGCGACCCAGCGTCGTGTTGGTGACGGCCTGCAGTTCGCGCGCCAGCCGGTCCGCGTCAGGCACCTCGCCGGGGATCATCGCGGCTCCGAAGGTCCGCACAACCTGGCTGTAGGCGGCGCGCAGGCGGGGAACCGACTGGACTGCGGCGGCGCGAAAGGACTCGTCGGGCACGTCGATGCCGGCCTCCACCGACAGCACGCCGCGCCGGCCGCCTGGCCGCACGAGCGTCGCGGTCAAGGAGCCGAAGCGCGTGTAGCTGGGCTGCGCCGCTGAGCCGCTGGACGGCCCGCTCGCGGCTGCGACCGCCGGAACGGCGGCCAGGGCCAGGCTGAGAGTGAGGATGTCGCGGCGCTTCATGGTCTCATCAGACCACGCCGGCGGCTAAGGATCGGTTTACGGCGAGCCGGCAGGTTCGGCGGGGATCAGACGGATTTCGAACAGGCGCGGCCAGTTCTTGCCGGTGACGAACAACCGCCGTCCCTCGGCGTCCCACGCGATGCCGTTGAGCACATCGGCGCGCGGATCGCCCCGTTCGGAGTTGGGAAGCAAGTCGGTAAGATCAATGACCCCGACGACCTCGCCGGTCGCCGGATCAATCCGGACAATCAGATCCTGTTCCCAGAGATTGGCCAGGATCTGGCCTTCGACCCACTCTAGCTCGTTCAGGCGGGGCACCGGCTGGCCTCGAAAGGTCACAGTGATCTCCCGCATCACGGCAAAGGTCTCCGGGTCGAGAAAGCGGATCACCGGCGTGCCGTCCGACAGGATCAGGCTTTCTCCGTCATCCGTCAGGCCCCAGCCTTCACTGTCATAGCCGAAGGCTCCGGTCGGGGCGCTGAGGTCGTCCCGGTCCCAGATGAAGCCGGCTCCGTTGCGCCAGGTGATGCTGTAGAGCCGACCGTCCATCTCGGTCAGGCCTTCGCCGAAATAGACCATGTCCAGATCAGCACGGGCCAGCACGGCCCCGTCCTGCAACCGCACCTCGCGCACGGTGGAGGGAAAGCGGCCGGTGCTCTCGAACATCCGTCCGTCGACATAGACCAGCCCCTGGGTGAAGGCCTCCGGATCGTGGGGGAAGGCGTTGACCACCTCAAACACCTCGACTGGCGGATGCGGGGGCGGAGCCTGGGGCGCCCCGGGCGGCGTCTGGGCCGCGACCGCTCCACATCCCGCGACCAGCGCCGCCGCCAGCACGAGAGAGGCGATGCGGTCCATCACCCTTGGGCCTCCGCCCGTTCGGCGATCATCGGGCGCAGATCCAGGTCGCGGAACAGCGCCGCATCTTCGTCTTCCTCGGGATTAGGCGTGGTCAGGAGCCGGCCGCCCACGAAGATCGAATTGGCTCCGGCCAGGAAGCACAAGGCCTGAAGCTCCCTCGACATACCTTCGCGCCCGGCCGACAGGCGCACCACCGAGGCCGGACAGACCAACCGCGCCACCGCCACCGTGCGCACGAACTCGATCGGGTCGATCTCGCCTTCGCGGCGGACCTTGTCGCCCAGCGGCGTCCCCGCCACCGGCACCAGGGCGTTGACCGGCAAACTGTCCGGGTGCTCGGGCAAGGTGGCCAGGGCGTGCAGCAGTCCGGCCCGGTCCCGGCGCGTCTCGCCCATGCCGACGATGCCGCCGCAGCAGGTCTTCATCCCGGCGTTTCGCACATATTGAAGCGTATCGAGCCGATCCTGATAGGTCCGGGTCGTCACCACCTCGCCGTAGAACGCCGGCCCGGTGTCCAGGTTGTGGTTGTAGTAATCCAGCCCCGCGGCCTTCAGCTCGGCGGCCTGGGCCGGGGTCAGCATCCCCAGCGTCGCGCAGGTCTCCATCCCCAGCGCCTTCACCCCCGAGATCATGGTCGCCAGCTTGGGCAAGTCACGATCCTTCAGTTCGCGCCAGGCGGCGCCCATGCAGAAGCGGTCGGCCCCGCCGTCGCGCGCGGCCCGGGCCTCGGCGATCACCGCCTCGGCGTCCATCAATTTGGACGCCTTCAGCCCGGTGTCGAAACTGGCCGACTGGCTGCAATAGCCGCAGTTCTCGGCGCAGCCGCCAGTCTTGACCGACAGCAGCTGGGCCTTCTGGATCGCCGAGGGATCAAACCGCTGGCGATGAACCGCCGCCGCCTCGAACACCAGCTCCATGAAAGGCCGCACAAACAGGGCCTCAACCTCTTCGAGGGTCCAGTCGTGCCGGGCTGCCGCCGGGGCGCGCGGGATCGGGCCGGATCCGTCCATCAGTGTCCGGCTCCCTCAGCCGCCTTCTTGGCGTTGCGGCGGCGCGCCATCATGTTCAGCGCCTCGACCCCGGCCGAGAAGGCCATGGCCGCATAGATATAGCCCTTGGGCACATGGAAGCCGAAGCCGTCGGCGATCAGCACCATGCCGATCATCAGCAGGAAGCCCAACGCCAGCATCACCACCGTCGGGTTCTGGGCGATGAAATTGGCCAGCGGGTCGGCGGCCACCAGCATCACGATGACGGCCACGATCACCGCCACCACCATGATCGGCAGGTGATCGGTCATGCCCACCGCCGTCAGGATCGAATCGATCGAGAAAACGAGATCCAGCAGGATGATCTGGAAGATCGCCGCTCCGGCGTTTGAGATGACGACGTCCTTCTTGTCGAGCAGATCGTGGTTCTCGCTGGGAACCGGGTCCACCGAATGGTGGATCTCCTTGGTCGCCTTCCACACCAGGAACAGGCCGCCGGCGATCAGGATCATGTCCTTCCATGAGAAGGCATGGCCCATCAACTCAAACACCGGCTGGGTCAGGCCGACCAGCCAGGCGATGATCGACAACAGCGCCAGCCGCATGATCAGGGCCAGGCCGATGCCGATACGGCGCACCCGCTGGCGCTGATGTTCGGGCAGCTTGTTCGACAGGATCGAGATGAAGATCAGATTGTCGATCCCCAGGACCACCTCCATGACCACCAGGGTCACGAGCGCCGCCCAGGCGGCCGGGTCGGAGAAGAGGGGAATAATGGAGTCCATCGGGGGCCCTTGGCGTTTCAGAGTCCGCGCCTAGTTAGGCGGCGGCGTGCAGCAAGGCAACGGATTGCTGCCGCATCCGGTTGCTCCTTTGAAACTTCGGTGCTATCAGGCGCCCGGCTTCGGACGGGGCGGTTCTTTCGGACCGATCCCGTCTTGTGCTTTTCCAAGCATTTCAAGCCCTTGACGGAGGCGAATCCTCGCCCCCGGCTGTGACCCAAACGCTGACCCTCTAGGCGGACCCGAAGTGGCGGACGATTTCAAAGCCAACGAAGTCTCGGAACGCTATGCGCGCGCCCTGTTCGAACTCGCCGATGAGGCGGGCCGTATCGATCAGGTCCGCAGCGATCTGAAGACCCTGAAGGCCATGCTGGCCGGCAGCGCCGAACTGCGCCGCGCGGTGACCTCGCCGGTCTATTCGGCCGAGGACAAGGGCAAGGCCCTGGTCGCCCTGGCCGTCCAGGCCAAGCTGGATATGCTGACCGCCAAGTTCCTGGGCCTTCTGACCCAGAACCAGCGCGCCCAGGCCTTGCCGGGCGTGATCTCCGCCTATGAGGCCCTGTGGGCCAGGAAGACCGGCGTGGTCGGCGCTGAGGTCACCTCGGCTCGCGCCCTGTCGACGGCTCAACTGAATTCTATAAAATCCGCCCTGCGCACCGCGCTGGGTCAGGATCCTGAACTCGAGGCCCGGGTCGATCCGTCGATCCTTGGCGGCCTCAAGGTCAAGGTGGGCTCGAAGCTCTTCGACGCCTCGCTGAAGACCAAACTCGACACCCTGAAATTCGCCCTCAAGAGAGCGTAACGACCATGGACATCCGCGCCGCCGAAATCTCGGCCATTCTCAAGCAGCAGATCGCCGGCTTCGGTGATGAGGCGGACGTCTCCGACGTCGGCCAGGTCCTGTCGGTCGGCGACGGCATCGCCCGCGTCTACGGCCTGGATCAGGTCCAGGCCGGTGAGATGGTCTCCTTCCCCAAGGCCGGGGTTAAGGGCATGGCTCTGAACCTGGAAAACGACAACGTCGGCGTCGTGATCTTCGGCTCGGACGCCCAGATCATGGAAGGCGACGAAGTGCGTCGTCTCGGCGAGATCGTGGACGTGCCGGTCGGCAAGGGTCTGCTCGGCCGCGTCGTCAACCCGCTTGGCGAGCCGATCGACGGCAAGGGCCCGATCAAGGCGACCGAGCGCCGCCGCGTCGACGTCAAGGCTCCGGGCATCATCCCGCGCAAGTCGGTGCATGAGCCGATGCAGACTGGCCTGAAGGCGATCGACACCCTGATCCCGATCGGCCGCGGCCAGCGCGAACTGATCATCGGCGACCGTCAGGTCGGCAAGACCGCCGTCGCCATCGACACCATCCTGAACCAGAAGTCGGTCAACGCCACCGACGACGAGAGCGCCAAGCTCTACTGCATCTACGTCGCCGTCGGTCAGAAGCGCTCGACCGTGGCCCAGATCGTCAAGACGCTCGAGGAAGCCGGCGCGATGGAGTATTCCATCGTCGTGGCCGCCACCGCCTCCGAGCCGGCCCCGCTGCAGTTCCTGGCTCCGTTCGCCGGCTGCGCCATGGGCGAGTGGTTCCGTGACAACGGGATGCACGGCCTGATCATCTATGACGACCTCAGCAAGCAGGCCGTGGCCTACCGCCAGATGTCGCTCTTGCTGCGCCGTCCGCCGGGCCGCGAAGCCTATCCGGGCGACGTCTTCTATCTGCATTCGCGCCTGCTCGAGCGCGCGGCCAAGCTGAACGGGGACTACGGTTCCGGCTCGCTGACCGCCCTGCCGGTCATCGAGACCCAGGCCAACGACGTGTCGGCCTATATCCCGACCAACGTCATCTCCATCACCGACGGCCAGATCTTCCTGGAATCGGACCTGTTCTACCAGGGCATCCGCCCGGCCGTGAACGTCGGCATCTCGGTGTCGCGCGTCGGCTCCTCGGCCCAGATCAAGGCCATGAAGCAGGTCGCCGGACCGATTAAGGGCGAGCTGGCCCAGTATCGGGAAATGGCCGCCTTCGCCAAGTTCGGCTCGGATCTGGACGCCTCCACGCAAAAGCTGCTGGCCCGCGGCGAGCGCCTGACCGAGCTGCTCAAACAGCCCCAGTACGCGCCGCTCAAGGTCGAAGAGCAGGTCTGCGTGATCTACGCCGGCACCCGCGGCTATCTGGATGGCATTCCGACCTCGGCGGTCGGCCGTTTCGAGGCCGAGTTCCTGGCCCTGCTGCGCGGCAAGCACGCCAAGCTCTTGGACGGCATCCGCACCAAGAAGGCGCTGGACGACACCCTGGAAGGCGACCTGAAGGCGGCGCTGGAAGCCTTCACCAAGACCTTCGCGGCCTGATCGGGGACGGATAAGCCGCCATGGCCAGCCTGAAGGAAATGCGCAATCGGATCGGAAGCGTGAAAGCCACGCAGAAGATCACGAAGGCCATGCAAATGGTCGCCGCCGCCAAGCTGAAGCGGGCGACCGAGCAGGCCGAGAACGCGCGCCCTTACGCCGCGCGGATGTCGTCCGTAATCGCCAATCTGGCGCGCGGCGTCACCGGCGACGGCGCGCCCAAGCTCTTGGCCGGCACCGGCCAGGACAAGAAGCACCTGATCGTCGTCGCCACCGCCGACAAGGGCCTGGCCGGGGGCTTTAACTCCTCCATCGTGCGCGCCGCGCGCGAGCGCATCCAGTTCCTGATCAATGACGGCAAGGACGTCTCGATCATCGCCGTCGGCCGCAAGGCCAATGACCAGTTGCGCCGCCTGTTCGCCGACAAGATCATCGACCGGCGCCTCTTGGCCGATCACAAGGTGCTGTCGCTGGCGGCGGCCCAGCCGATCGCCGACCGCATCATTTCAGAGTTCGAGGCCGGCAACGCCGACGTCGTCACCCTGTTCTACAGCCGCTACAAGTCGGTGATCTCGCAGGTCCCGACCGCCAAGCAGCTGGTCCCCGCGGTCGTGGACGACGGCTCCGAGCCGGTCGATCTGAACGGCGCCGCCTATGAGTATGAGCCCTCCGAAGAGGCCATTCTCGAAACGCTGCTGCCGCGCAACATCGCCGTCCAGATCCTGGCGGCGCTGTATGAAAACCAGGCCGGCTTCTTCGGCGCCCAGATGAGCGCCATGGATTCCGCCACCCGCAACGCCGGCGACATGATCGCGGCGCTCACCCTTTCGTATAACCGTCAACGCCAGGCCCAGATCACCAAGGAGCTGATCGAGATCATCTCCGGCGCCGAAGCCCTCTGACGACCCGCACGCACGATAAAACGGACCTGAACACCATGGCCACCGCCCCCAAGACCGCCGCCAAGAAGCCCGCCGCCGCCAAGAAGCCGGCTGCGCCCAAGGCCGCCGCCGCCAAGACCGCCGCGCCGAAGAAGGCCGCCCCCAAGTCGGGTGCGACCGGCCGCATCTCCCAGGTCATCGGCGCCGTCGTCGACGTTGAGTTCGACGGCGCCCTGCCGGCGATCCTGAACGCCCTGGAGACCACCAACACCGACCAGCGCACCGGCGAAGAGTTCCGCCTGGTTCTGGAAGTCGCCCAGCACCTGGGTGAGAACACCGTGCGCACCATCGCCATGGACACCACCGAAGGCCTGACCCGCGGTCAGCCGGTGACCGACACCGGTTCGTCGATCCAGGCGCCGGTCGGACCGGGCACCTTGGGCCGCATCATGAACGTCGTCGGCGACCCGATCGACGAGGCCGGCCCGATCAAGACGGATATGCACCGTCCGATCCACAAGGAAGCCCCGTCGTTCGAGGAGCAGTCCACCTCGGCCGAGATCCTGGTCACCGGCATCAAGGTCGTGGACCTGATGTGCCCCTACACCAAGGGCGGCAAGATCGGCCTGTTCGGCGGCGCCGGCGTCGGCAAGACCGTGACCATGCAGGAGCTGATCAACAACATCGCCAAGGCCTACGGCGGCTACTCCGTTCTGGCCGGCGTGGGTGAACGCACCCGCGAAGGCAATGACCTGTATCACGAGATGATCGAGTCCAACGTCAACGTGGACCCGGCCAAGAACAACGGCTCGACCGAAGGCTCCAAGTGCGCCCTCGTTTACGGCCAGATGAACGAGCCCCCCGGCGCCCGCGCCCGCGTCGCCCTGACCGGCCTGTCCATCGCGGAATATTTCCGCGACGAGGAAGGCAAGGACGTGCTGCTGTTCGTCGACAACATCTTCCGCTTCACCCAGGCCGGTTCGGAAGTGTCGGCTCTGCTGGGCCGCATCCCGTCGGCGGTGGGCTATCAGCCGACCCTGGCCACCGAGATGGGCAACCTGCAGGAGCGCATCACCTCGACCAAGAAGGGTTCGATCACTTCGGTCCAGGCCATCTACGTTCCCGCCGACGACCTGACCGACCCGGCGCCCGCCGCCTCCTTCGCCCACTTGGACGCGACGACGGTTCTGAGCCGCGACATCGCCGCCCAGGCCATCTTCCCGGCCGTGGACCCGCTCGACTCGACCTCGCGGATCATGGACCCGCTGGTCATCGGCGAAGAACACTACAACGTCGCCCGTTCGGTCCAGGAAGTCCTGCAGCAGTACAAGGGCCTGAAGGACATCATCGCGATCCTGGGCATGGACGAGCTGTCGGAAGAGGACAAGCTGATCGTCTCGCGCGCCCGCAAGATCCAGCGCTTCCTGTCGCAGCCCTTCTTCGTGGCCGAACAGTTCACCAACTCGCCCGGCAAGTTCGTGGACCTGGCCGACACGATCCGCAGCTTCAAGGGCATCGTCGCCGGCGAATACGACCACCTGCCGGAATCGGCCTTCTACATGGTCGGCGCCATCGAAGAGGCCGTCGCCAAGGCCGAGAAGATGGCGGCGGAAGCCTGATCATGGCCGGCAAGCTGAACTTCTCCCTCGTCTCGCCTGAACGCGAGGTCTTTTCGGGCCTCGTGGACCAGGTGGATGCGCCCGGCGTCGAGGGCGACTTCGGCGTCCTGCCGGATCACGCCCCGTTCATGACCGCCCTGCGCGAAGGTGTGGTCACGGTCTATAACGGCGGGGCCAAGACCCAGTACGACGTCCACGGCGGCTTCGCCGACGTCAACGGCGAAGGCCTGACCATCCTGGCCGAACAGGCCGCCGAGGTCCGCGCGGGCTGAGGCCTTCCACGGATCGAACGATTTGAGGCCTCCCGTTTCGGCGGGAGGCCTTTTTCGTGGGCGGCGGGCGCGCTAGGACCAGCGCATGACCGATCAGATCGACATTCATGGCGTCTGCGCCCCCGGTTTCGAGGCCGTGCGCGAGGCGTTCGCCGCCAATTTCAT